>Ga0214474_1000009_pt1 | contig 128987 bp, 121 predicted proteins | sample RVTome_2_FD_187335 | JGI IMG/M metagenome (GOLD analysis project Ga0214474, IMG submission 187335) | Soil microbial communities from uranium-contaminated site in the Upper Colorado River Basin, Wyoming, United States - RVT95D214 HiSeq ... | reverse complement strand
AGTTATGGCATTGCTATATGCACCGAAGACGGGTAAAGAGACAAGACAACTAATTAAGGACAAGACAACTGAAGTGGTGGACGCGGTCAAGGACAAAGCGACTGAAGTAGTGGACACGGTCAAGGAAAAGACCACGGGAGCAGTCCATGCACTCAAGAGTTAGAAACCATATTAGTAACAAACGGCTAACTAGATAAACGAGATAGCCCATCGGCGCTACCATAGGTGACGATAGCGGAGATTAGACTTGAGTTCAGTTAACGCGCTACTAAGCCCACAGGCTGAGAGGACGGAAGCCAAATTTTAAACTATTCAAACAACATCATTCTTGTTAACAGTAGGTCTCAAATAAAAAAGAAAACCATACTTCAATTCGCTATATCAATCATTATGGTGATTGCCTTGGTATTAGTCTGTTCCTGCATAACTCTCACACCAAGCACGCCACCGGACACCACCGCACCTACGGTTAGCTCTACCATACCGGTTAATGCTGCTACGGGTGTGGCCATTAATAGTGCAATCACTGCCATTTTCAGCGAGGCGATGAACCCATTGACGATCATCACTGTCACCTTCACCTTAAAGCAGGGGAACACGCCTGTTTTAGGCACGGTGAGCTACTCGAAGGTGAGCGCGATATTCGTACCGACTAGTAGTCTCACACCCAGCACCCCATATACTGCTACGATTACCACCGAGGCCAAGGATTTGGCAGGCAATGCACTGACAGTGGACTTCGTATGGAACTTTACAACTGGTGAGGCCTTGGATACTACCGCACCTACAATTAGCACTACCATACCGGTTAATGCTACTACGGGTGTGGCCATCAATAGTGCAATCACTGCCATTTTCAGTGAAGCAATGGACCCATTGACGGTTACCAAAACCACGTTCACCTTAACGCAGGGGAACAAGCGTGTCCTTGGGACGGTAAACTACTCTTACGTGAGCGCAGTATTCGTACCGGAGAGTAAACTTGCCTACAATACCACCTATACCGCCACAATTACCACCGGGATCAAGGATTTGGCAGGCAATGCGCTGACCAGTGCTTACGCATGGAGCTGGACCACTGGTAAGGATCCAGACACTACCGCACCCATGGTAACCGGAACCATCAATGTTAACGGCGCGACGAACGTGCCCATCAACACCAAAGTCGGTGCTACTTTTAGTGAGGCAATGGACCCGTTAACGGTGACCAATCTTACATTCACCCTGAAGCAGGGGGCAACGCCTGTCTCAGGCACAATCACCTACTCTAATGTGAGCGCGGTGTTCGTACCGGCGAGTAATCTTGCCTACAATACCGTCTACACTGCCACAATTACCATTGGGGTTATGGACCTGGCAGGTAATCCACTAGCCAGTAATTACACATGGAGTTGGACCACAGGTGATGCCCCAGACACCACCGCCCCCACGGTAACCGGAACCATTCATACGAACGGCCAGACAAACGTGCCCATCAACACCAAAGTAGGTGTTACCTTCAGTGAGGCGATGGACCCGTTAACGGTGACCAACGTTACATTCATCTTGAACCGGGGGGCAAAGCCTATCAAAGGAACAATTACTTACTCTAATGTGAGCGCGGTGTTCGTACCAGCGAGCAATCTTGACTACAATACCGTCTATACCGTTACGATTACCACCGGGGTTAAGGATCTGGCAGGCAATGCTATGGCTGCTCCCTACACATTGAGTTGGACCACCGGTACGGCTTCGGATACCACCGCACCCACTGTTAATTCCACCAACCCAACTAATCTCGCCACGGGTGTGGCCACCAACAGTGCAATCACTGCCGTCTTCAGTGAGATGCTGGACCCATTAACGATTACCAACGTTACATTCACCTTAAAGCAGGGGACAGCGCCTGTTTCAGGGACGGTGAGCTATGCCGGTGTCACGGCAACCTTTACGCCATCTAGTAGTCTCGCCACCAGCACCGTCTATACCGCCATCATTACCACTGTAGTAAGGGACCTAGCAGGCAATACACTGGCAAGTAACTTTATATGGAGCTTTACTACAGGCACGCAGATAGCTCAAGCGCCAATATCCCTGGGGGCGACCAGCACTTTCGCGATTCTGGCTGGTTCCGGAATTTTCAATACTGGGGCTACTACTCAGGTTAATGGGGATGTTGGAACGAGTCCAATAGGTTCGATCAATAGCTTGCCTCCAGCACAAGTGGCAGTGGAGGTTAGATTTGAACTCAGTTAACACGCTAATAAGAAGGCACTGGCAGCTCCCAGTTTTCATCCTAGGGCTGGTCTTCATTTTCTGTATAATCTGGGCGTTACGAAGTGTCCTTATGCCTTTTATCGTTGGCTTAATTCTAGCTAGCCTGCTTTTACCGATTATCAGGTGGGTTGAGAAACACCTTCATAGCGAGGGCAAGAGGCCGAAGCTAATACAGCTAAAACGAATTTCCCTGATATTGATAATTTATCTTTTGTCCCTAGCTGTCATTGGTCTGTTAATATTCTATACCGTTACACTCATAGGTAAGGCTATGGGGACCTTAACACAGGACGCTTCCCAGATCATCCCGAATGGTCTGTACACAATAAAACAATGGCTCAAATCTATCTCGCTACTATCTTCACCAACAATTCAGGCGCAGATTGATTCATTAGCCTTGAAAGCCGGCGAAGCACTACCTAATGTACTAAATGACTTTTTGAAGAGTGGTATGAAGATTGTCCAAAGCTCCGCAGGTATGATTTTAGGGTTTATTATCATGCCAATTTTCATATTCTTCATTCTTAAAGACTGGGATAGACTGCGTGACCGGTTTTATACGGTACTACCGCTATGGACGAGGACACATACGAAGAGCCTTTTCTCCATTCTTCAAAATGTGGTGGTGCGCTATATTCGCGGACAGCTACTCCTGGGGCTCGTGGTTGGAATCTGCGCCGGTATCTTATTGTTCACTATGAAAATTGAGTTTGCTCTGCCGCTGGCAGTCTTTGCAGGTATCACTGAACTCGTGCCAACGATTGGTCCCTGGCTGGGTGCTGGACTGGGTATCATCGTTACGCTGGCAACGGCCCCTGAAAAGCTCATCCGGGTGGGTCTCGGCTATTTGCTGATTCAACTGCTTGAGAACAACCTGCTTGTACCAAGAATTCAAGGCTCGCAAATGGAGATTCATCCGGCGTTCATAATAATGCTCAGTATTCTCGGAGCGTACTTTGCTGGAATCCTGGGGTTTATTATCGTCCTACCGCTCACAATGGTTACAATCAAGATAGTCAAGTACTTGCGGGATAGCATGCATGACGGTTCCATTAGCTAGCTTGAATCGGCTATCAGGCTGCCAACAAATGTTCCCGCATGACTTCACAGACACCGATTAATATGATTGACTGAAGGAAAATGAGCTTAAGGTGACGGCAAATCAAATAATGCGCTTGAACGCCAGGTTACAGAAGGCAAAAGACCATCTGCTAAAAAATCCTGTAGTGCAGTTGATATCCCGCACCGCAGAGGGATCAGGCAATCACGATGCCGCGCAAAGAGCCGCTGGTGTAGCCTATTATGCAATTTTATCCATATTTCCACTGCTACTGGGACTCATTGCTGTTTTTGGTTTTTTCTTACCTTCAGTAAATCTGCAAGATGAACTGCTGAAATTCGTCGGCAAAAATCTTCCCGGTGCTACCGATATCTTGAAGCAAAATATTGAGATTATTGTAGAACTACGGGGCGCTGTGGGTGTGCTGAGTATAGCTATCCTTTTTTGGGGCGCGAGTGGGATGTTCAGCGCGATAAGTCTGGCGATTAATCGCGCCTGGGATATTCGCCGGTACCGCCCCTTCTTCATTAGAAAAGCCAGTGAACTGGGGATGGCGATAAGCACAGGTATTCTATTCCTGCTTTCCCTGGGAGCCAGCGCCCTCACTTCCATTGCGCGCGGAGTATTTGACTTATCGGCGGCAAAACTGATAACCGTAGATATAGGGAGCCGGCTGGTAGCATTCCTGCTGATACTAGGTGTTTTCCTGTTACTCTATAAACTCATTCCATACACTAAAACATACTGGCGTTATGTTTGGCTGGGAGCGCTCCTGGCCGCTATCCTCTTCGAAATCGCCAGGACTCTGTTTGTTTTCTACCTTGAAAAGTTCGCTAATTACCAACTTATTTATGGTTCTATAACCTCAATTATTGCTCTACTCGTTTGGATATACTATTCGGCATTTATCATGATTCTGGGAGCAGAATTCACCTACCAATATGGTCGCATGCGCAACTCGGTGACTACGGGGAGTGACCGCGATAAATAAAAAGGAGGCAACAACATGGGTTTCTTATTAATTCTTGGTATTATTCTCTTAATCTTGTGGCTACTGGGATTCTTCGTCTGGAGTCTAAGCGGTCTAATCCATATAGCACTTGTTGTCGCAGTCATTTTAATAATTATCTGGTTGCTGAAACAAGTTTTCAAACTCTTTTAGCCGTTCCAGACTTTAAGAAAGTCTTTGCCAGTAAAAGAAAATTAATAATGCCTTAGAATTCCAAGGCACTAATGTCCGACTATATCGTAGATTACATCGCAGACCTGGCACTCGAAATAGAATTTTAACGACAGGAAATTTAGAAATATGAGGGGGTGCTGATATGAAAATACTACTTGTTTATCCGCAGTACCCAGATACGTTCTGGAGCTTTAAACACGCTTTAAAATTCATATCTAAAAAAGCAGCTTTTCCACCTTTGGGCTTGTTGACCGTGGCAGCGATGCTACCGAAAAGCTGGGAGAAACAATTGGTAGATATGAATATTACCAAACTGACTGATGACCAGATTAAGTGGGCGGACTACGTCTTTATCAGTGCTATGGAAGTACAGAAGGAATCCGTAAGGATTGTAATTGAGAGATGTAAGAGGCTCGGTATTAAAACTGTTGCCGGTGGCCCTCTTTTTACTACTGGATATCTCGATTTTGATGGAGTAGACTATTTTGTTTTAGGTGAAGCTGAAGCCACCCTGCAGCCTTTCCTATCTGACCTGGAAAAGGGGTGTGCCCGTCATATTTATACTGGTAACGAACGTCCGGATATCAGTTTAACGCCTATCCCATTATGGTCTCTCATAAATATGAAGAACTATGCATCTATGAACCTGCAATACTCTCGTGGTTGTCCTTTTGATTGTGAATTCTGCGATATCGTAATACTAAATGGACGCAATCCAAGAACAAAGAGTAAGGCACAGCTGATAGCAGAATTGGATGCTCTCTACGAGCAAGGTTGGCGTGGCAGCCTTTTCATAGTCGATGATAATTTCATCGGTAACAAGAAAAAATTAAAAGCTGAAATACTACCGGCTCTAATCGAGTGGAGAAAGGGAATAAAATATCCTTTTGCACTGTATACCGAGGCATCTATTAATCTAGCTGATGATGAAGAGTTAGTACGCTTAATGGTAAGTGCTGGATTTGACGTGGTATTCATCGGTATCGAAACTCCAAATGAGAAGAGCCTAATTGAATGTACTAAGTCCCAGAATCAGAACCGGGACCTCGCCGCCTCAGTGAAAAAACTCCAGGAATTAGGATTGGAGGTGCAGGGAGGATTTATTGTCGGTTTTGATAGTGACCCGGAATCGATTTTCCAGAGTCAAATAGACTTCATTCAAAAGAGCGGTATCGTCACCGCAATGGTCGGACTATTAAATGCGCCATCCGGAACCAAGCTGTACAAACGTTTAGAGAAAGAAGGTCGTCTTTTAAGGTCCTCCACCGGTAATAACACTGATTTCTCACTTAATTTCGTTCCCAAAATGAACCTAGACAAACTGACTAATGGCTATAAGAACATCCTAAATACCATTTATTCTTCCAAACAATACTACGAACGTATCAGGACATTCCTTAGAGCATATAAACCGCCGAGGACAAAAGCCGGAAAAATACAGAGGCATCATTTACAAGCATTATTATCATCTATCTGGTTTATGGGTATTAAGGGAAGCGGGAAAAGACAATACTGGAAGCTCTTTTTTTCGTATTTAATACAATCTCCCCCAAAATTCGCAAGATTCATAGTTCTTACTGTCTACGGATATCACTTCCAAAAGGTTTTAGTTACTAATACTTGGTAATCAGGATTACTAGGGTAGTTTTAGTAAGTAACCTCAGCGGAATAGGATATTCTTAGGTTTCCACAATATAACTGCGACCCGCACCGGGATACAGGCACTGGAATACATACTTCTCAGATACTTCAAGAAGGCACGTTTAAGCATTTCTCTTTGATTCTATTTCCTGTCTTGGTTTGGTTGCGTTAGCGAGTATATTTCCTCGCCCTAACTGTGATGTGTGCTTTCGGAATATTGAGTCTTGCACTAAGCTCGTTAGCGAATTTCTGAGCATCTTGTTTCCGTTCGAAAAGCATTAAAGGAATGCCATGCTTGTCCTCGGTCTTACCTTTATACTCGGCGATGTGTTTGCCGATGAAAGCCATCAGTTCCTCATTCCTTTCCGCTCCAAAGTCCTTGGTAATGAAAATCTCGTGTAAGGCCTGATAACTTGGAGTGAAACCATCCTGAATTCGCCACTTGTGGTCTGGTTCTTTCTGGCTGTACTGTTCTTTCTTTGTCATATCTTCCTTGTTTAATTTGTTCAATACTTGAATACGTCTTGATATTGAGTGTAAGGATCTCCTCCTTTACAGATAATCTATCATAATATGGACTTCGGTCTTTTGAGATAAGATAAGCCACCCAAGCCCTGTTTCAGGTGGAGATCGACTCTTTTTTTATTACTTTATCCTGGTGTGCTGCACTATATTTTTTGAGAAACGAGATGAAATAATTAACAATTGAAGTTGGTTACCTGTGTATATTTTCAATTGCATTGACTATGTCCTGAAACATATCTCCGTAGTAAGGCACTTTGGGTGCTTCTTTAGATATCACGAGATGAGCGTTAGTAACCCCTTGTCATTTTCTGCTAGAAAGTTAATAATTCAAGAAGCCCACAGACGTTTTCAGCCTGTTTCCAACCCAAAGGCTTTACAGCCTCGGCAGCTTACAGAGTATCCGCGTCGACGGCTACTCTTGTCCCGGTAATTTGCGAAGACGTATAATAGAACAAAGCGCAAAGTCTTCAACAGGCAGACACTCAATGACAAGAAGAGAAGTAAAAACAGGATACTCACAGAACGGCTTGCCATACGTTCGTTTCGGAGATGGTCTTCCGATTCTGGTTATTTTTAATGGTTTGGACTTTTCCCATAAGCCAGCCTCAGGTATTATGCTGCGAATGACACTTAGCAGCTATCGTCGCTTAGCGAAAAAATTTACAGTATATCTAGTCAGCCGTAAGCCTGGGTTGCCTATTGGCTACACCATGCAACAAATGTCCGATGACTGTGCAACCATGATCAAAGAGGATATTAAACGACCCGTTGATATAATGGGTATTTCAACAGGTGGACCTGCGGCTCAATATTTTGCGGTTGACCACCCGGATTTAATTAAACACCTGGTGCTTGCCTCAACCGGTTATCGTCTAAGCGAGAATGGCAGACGGTTACAGCGGGATTTTGGGGACCTCGTCAAAAAGGGCAAATGGCGAGCGGCCTCAGCACTTTTAGCCAGTGCAACGACCTCTGGAGTGGCAAAACCCGTATTGAGCTCACTGATGTGGTTGTTCGGCAGAATCATGTTCGGATCGCCCTCGAATCCCTCTGACGGACTAGTAGAGATTGAAGCAGAGGACGTTCATAACTTCAAGGATCGACTGGCTGATATCAAGGTCCCGACTTTAGTAATTGGCGGTGAGAAAGACTTCTTCTATCCTATTGCTGAAACAGCAGCAGGGATACCAAACGGCAAACTGATTCTCTATAAAGGAGCGGGGCACCTTGCAATGATGAAGAGCCAGTTTAGCCATGATATTGTTGCTTTTCTCACCGAAGCCAGTATTTAGTTGACGACATTACGATAAATTGGTTTTTGTAAGTTCTGGGATTGCCCATTCTGAGTTAAAATGACCAATCCGGAATTTTCAAGCTAATCAATGATTACTGCCTACAAGAATGTTACCTTTGCACGAACGTTGTGATATCTGATCGTTGTGGAGGTATATTCCGGCTCTGCTAAAAAGTATATTATCTGAAAAACTATTGACTGAGCAGCCTACAGACCATCCAGTCTCCAACTTCCTCTGTTTTCTGGGTCACTACCACCCGATTGTCTTACCGAATGCCTGGCCAACTGCTATTATCAAAGCAAACAAACCAATCGCCGTGCTCAGGAACACAAGGATGGATCGCTCCTTGTTTTTGATTATACTGATAAGTCCTGTTAAAAGAGCGGCTCCAGCTAGGCATGCAAATCCACTTGATGCAGCGACCTCAAGAGTTTTATTAGCGACTTCTGGAATGACCATGAACAACACAATAATAGCGATAACCAAGCCGACTGACCACCAGCCTAATAGACTCTTGGGGGGAATACTAATCCGCACGTTCATCACCTCCTTAGACGTCAAACTGCTGTCCTGATGCTAATATCAGTGTTCGCTCGTTGTCAATGTCACTGTTATCTGCCGTGTCGTTATTTTCCGGCTGCTGGATTAATAACTACTTTAATTACTATTGTTCATCCGACGTCACGAAGTGAGTAATTACGCAGAAATAAGTAATACCGTCGGTTTAAGCTATTCGTATTCTTTTAGAACTGCACAGATCATGATTAAAGGCTTGCTTACCGAGGTATTTCTGTACTGGTGTGTTTCACCCGGGGGGATCATAGCAAAATCACCCTTTTTAATGTTGTGTTCACCATCTTGAGATAATACGGTCCCACGACCTTCGATTATGTAGTTTAAATGCTCAAAGGAGTGGGTATGATGGGGTGTATGTCCCCCAGGTTCAATAGTAAAAACACGGAATGAAAATGTCGGTGTTCCATCTGCTTTCGATATCGGTATCTGTTTACAGACTCCTTTGGCTCCTTCTATACCCAATTTTATCTTTTCAGCCTTCTCCAAACTGGATAAATGCATCTTATCTCTCCTTACGTAAAGTCTAAAATTAAAAGCGTCGCAATTTAAGCTAATGTTACTTTATGGTCTCTTTCCCGTTTTTCCCTTTAAGGTAGTTAATCATTGGCATTGTCACCAGCGGAACTACGTCCCCAATCATGTGTGGCATGAGATTATTCATAACCTTCGGCATCAACTCCGGCATTTGCTCGCGCATATAGTCGGGCATGGGTATACGCTCACCGACACGTTGTAACATTACCGGCATTACTTTGGGCATCATCATTGGTAATAACTTCGGGAAAAGAATAGGGAACAGAGGCTTCATAAGGTTAAGAGCGCCGGGTATTTTACCCATTCCACGCATCATCTTACCCATACCGAATGGCATGGCGTCAATCATCTCTGGCCACATTGTCCCCATCAAATCAGCGAATCCTTGCGGCGTCATCAAGGCTATCATCGCTTCAAATACTGCCCACTGTCTTTGCACTTCGGGGTCAGGATTCGGCAAGTCATAACCCATCGTTGAAGCGGCAAAGTGCGCTAGGTCAATTGTCTCGATCGGTAATCCCTTCTTCTCCGCGGTAACACGGAACTGGAATTGGCAGCATGGGCACAGCGCCAGTAACTTCTCGGCACCGGTTGCCATTGCTTCATCCATGCGCGCCTTACCGATTTCCGCTGCTACGGGCGGTTCCTTGATGAGAGTAAGCACACTACCGCAGCAATGTGCCCACTCCCGATTGTGCTCCATCTCCACTAACTCAACGCCAGGGATGGCTTTGATGAAGTCGCGTGGGGCATCATAGACACTTGAAACACGCCCAATATGGCATGAATCATGCAGTGTAACTTTTATCTTTTTACCGGTATCCGGAAAATGAAACTTGCCGGCTTTGATCTGGTCAGCAATGACTTCGCTGTAGTGTTTACCAATTATGTTGTAATCTAAGCCCAGTTTCTCTGCCCACCGCGGGTAGATCTGGCGCCACATCATATCACAAGCAGGGCAGGAGGTGACCACGGTATGGGCACCGACCTTTTTAATTGCCTCGATGTTCTTCTTCATTGTCTCGGCAAACACATCCCACTTCCCGCACACCAGCATTGGCGTTCCACAGCAGTTTTCATTTTCACCAGCATAGGTAAAATCGACTCCGGCATCATCTAGCAGGCGCACCGCGGCAATGGCGATATCTGTCTCTACGTGGCTCGCTGTGCAGCCGGCAAAGTAGGCTACCTCAGCCTTATGCGAGGGTCCATGTTTTGCCCATAGTTCCTTCGGAAACCAATCAATACGGCTCTTGCGGTAACCAGCCCAAATATTGCCTTCCTTGGTAAGAGCAGCTGCCATCATCTCAAATGGAGGAATAGTCATCTTCTTGTCATCATTAATAAGCTTCCCGCGCAGAGTCATCCAGGAGGGTTCGATTGGGAGAGACGCCGAGCATCGTAGGTTACAGAGCTCACAAGTGGTACAAGCGAGAATGGTGCCTACCATAAACTGATCCCACTCCTCGCGCCCTTCCATATATTCACGTAACCAGTACCATTTACCACGTGGGCTCTGACTTTCCCACCCTCGTCCGTAGAACTGGTCACATTCATCGATGCAGTAACCGCACTGAGAGCAACCGTAGGCGTACCAGGCAATATCTGCAGGAATACCCCGCACAGGTTTATCTGGTCTCTCACCTAAATGGGTAAAAACACGATTACCAAATGGACGTATAAGTGACTCCATAGCACTCGCCAATGTCAGAAAGCCACTAATCATACCGCCTTTGATAACTTTCCCGGGATTCATTATGGACTTTGGGTCATGGTTATTCTTGAACTCCTTCAGACGGAGAACAGTGTCTTTGCCCAGTATCTCTTTTGCCATGCCAGCGAAATAGAGTCCGGTGGAATATGGACGACCTCCATGCTTTTGTGCAATCTTAATGATCGTTATAGCCAAGCCGAAGACGAAATTATAGTTGAAACGGCGTTGGTCGCTAGGGATAAATCCCAATATCACCACTTCGGGTTGTCTGTTGGCACTGTTTCTTATGACGATACCTTCTTTAACGACCGGTTGATCTACCTTATTCCCAATCTCTACCATGACATTTCCCAGTTCGGATAGAGGGATAACCACTTCAGCCGGAACCAGGCTGGGGCCAAGGCGCTTGACGATCATAATCTTGAAGCGATTTTTCCACTCATGTTGGGCAATGCGGTCGCTCAAAAGCTCAGCCTGGCATGGTTTCATAATTTCCGGCAGGCTGTTCCTAACCTCATCCCGGTCTTTTCTGCGGAAGGCTAGCGTGATGATATAAGATGCTGGTAGAAGTACCCTTTCCTCTGCTGGCTGTTCAAAGTGCTCTAGCAAGGGGGCATTATTCTTTAGCTCCGCCATACGTGGATTAATAAAAAGCAATGACCAGACAGGCAACTTGCGGTCTATTATGGATTGAATTATTCGCTGCATATCATGGGCATCAGGACAACCGATGGAAGCAACCTCTATTTCTTCCTTTGGCTGAACATGGAGAGTTATCTCACTAATAAGCCCTGTGGTACCCTCAGCGTCAGATACGATATCCAGTTCATTCCCACTGAATTCTTTAACCTCACCGTCAGCCAGCACGACTCGGGCACTGTCAACATTATCACGGAACCAGCCAGCTTCAAAAGACCCAATTCCTGCACCTCCTTGAGCCAGCCAGCCACCGACGGTTGCTGCCGGATAACTTGATGGGTAAAGCTTAAGAGTAAGTCCTTGTTTAATAAGCTCTTTGTCCAGTTTCTCCCATACCACACCGGCTTCAACTGTGGCCGTCCCTCTTTCCGGGTCGATTTTCTTTATCGCCTTCATCCGGTAGAAGTCCACAACAATACCTCCCTTCACCGGTATTACGCCACCGTAGCCGGAAGTTGCCTTGCCACGCGGGGTAATGCTTATGCGATTCTTTGCTGCCCAGCGGACGAGTTCAACAAGTTCCTGTTCTGACTGCGGTTGCACCACGGCATCAGGGATAGTCTTGCCAATAAATGGCTTGATTAACGTAGGCATGGCGGCGATGTCATGTCCATAAAGCTTTCTTTCCAAATTACTGAATGATACACGGTCACCGAATTGTTTCGTTAAGGCTGTTTGCTGCGCCATACTCAATTTACTCATAAAAATTTCTCCTTAATAGATAGAGAGCATTTTCAACTCACCTTTTCATTAAGACATTATTCGGTCGGCAAATTCCTTGTTCTTAACCATCTGGTCCAATAAAATTTCTTGCACTATATCACAGGCTTCGGCGATTTTAGGAGTAGTCAAACTATAATAAACATTTGGTCCCTCGCGCTTTGATCTGACGATGCCAGCCTCTCTCAATATCGCAAGATGATGCGACGCTGATGGTTGACTAATTTCGATTATTTCTGCTACTTGTCCTACAGTTTTTTCACCAGAACGAAGTTCGCTGATTATCATCTGACGCTTGGCATCAGCTAGGGTTTTACAGAAGGCAGCTTTGATACGATATAGTTCGTAGTCGTATTTTGTCATTAGCTTATCCTCATATTATCCATAAATACCATAATATTTAATTATCTATATACAATCATAACTCTCAGGTATTATCAAGCATAGTTTTCAAACCGATAATTGTCATGACTGCCTGGTTTTTAATTTTCTATGGGAGAATCAAATTGACCAAGCCACCCACCGCCAGTGCACTTACCACCATTATCACTGTTGACCGTAACATATCTTTAATACCTAATTCCCGTGTTAGAATAACGAAAGAGGCAATACAGGGGAAGAACATTGCCAGAACAAGACTCGCGACCACAAGTTGATTCGCTGTCAGTGACAACGGCGCCAGCATTCCCATCGCCACATCTTTTCGGATAAACCCCACTATGATAGCGACTATTGCTTCTTTGGGTAATCCCAGCCAGCCAGTTACTATTGGTGAGAGAAATTGAGCGATAGCATCGAAGACACCGAGCGTGTATAGTAGATTCATTACGAGAACTGCGCCTGTTACGACAGGTAATGCCTCTTTGATAAATTGCCACACTCTCATACCCAATTTCTTTCCCATGATGCGCCAGGGAGGAATACGGTAGGGAGGTATTTCCGTGAGTAACTCCGGACTGAAGCCACCGGTAAATCTGTTAATAATAAATCCAAGAAATACCCAGACCATGAGCAAAATACCGAAGATGAGCACAACATATTGCGGACCCTGTTTACCTACTAACCCGAAAATCATCGCTTGTAGAGATGCGCATGGCACGGCAATAGAGATAAGGGTTGCTGCTATGAACCGCTCCCGTTTACTCTCCAGAATACGGGTAGCAAGGATAGCCGGCACGTTACAACCGAGTCCTAGCATTGTTGGGATTATGGCGTAACCATGCAAGCCAAGCCGATGCAGAATTGTATCCATTAAGACAGCAAGGCGAGGTAGATAACCCGTATCTTCCAGTATACCAAGCACCAGATAAAATGCCAAAACATAGGGCAAAACCATAACGAACTCAACGTAAAGTCCTGTAGTTAGCAAGCCAAGTGATTGCACAAAGTCGATTTGCCCATTTATGAGTCGTCCCACCAGAATATTGTGGAATAATCCTGAACCACCCAAAAGGTCACTCAATTGCATCACTACCTTACCCCACTGATTAAAGATAGGGTCCAGAAGATAAGTGATAAGGCTTTCCCCGATAAGACGTACGATTCCAAAAGATAAAGCGAGCACTATTAATGCAATGAGCATACCGCTTAAAGGTCTGACGGAGGCGTCGGACAATCTCTCTCTCCACGTGTGATGCCGATGGGTGATTTGCTGTACCTGGCGTACAATGTTACCCACTGCTGCCCACCGTTCATCCTGAGTGTGTGCTAACATCTGTCCGGGTGCGGCTCTAGAAAGACTCTCGACCAGTTCCTTGCCTCCCAACCCGGTGACTGCCACTGTGGGAATTACCGGCACACCAAGGAGACTGTGCAGCTTCTCCAGATCAATATCGATGCCCAGATGTTTAGTGTCGTCCCACATATTCAGAGCAACAACTATGGGTATTTTCTTCTCAAGTAATTGCAGTGTGAGGTAAAGGTTACGCTCCAGGTTGGTAGCATTAACGACATTAATAATAATATCACCGGTCTTCACCATCTCGGCGGCGATACGTTCTGCCTCATTCGTAGGTTCCAATGTATAAGTACCAGGGACATCAATGATATCAGCTTTTTCCGCGCCAACTTTCATGAAACCATTACTGTAGCCGACAGTCGTACCAGGGTAATTAGCGGTAATGACATGCACTCCGGTCAATCGGGAGAAAAGAACGCTTTTCCCGACATTCGGGTTGCCCATGAGGAGTATCTTCATTTTTCTGGTTCGATAAGTATTTTGGTTGCCATACCAAACCCAATAGCAACTTGCGTTTTTTCAATTTGAACGGTGACAGGTCCGTGCAGATACATACCACCGATACGAGTGATTCTCTGTCCTTGTCTGATTCCAATGGCAGTGAGGCGGTCAGTAATGCCTTTACCACCTAGAACTTGAATAATCTTACCGCTCTCTCCGTCACTCATTCTGGTTAAAGGTATAAACCCGTTTTCTGATAATGAGATACCAATTCTGTGATGATTTCTAAACCGAAACAATGCTATCTCCTTCTCGACATCTCACTGGATATGGTCTTCTTCGCCTGGCATTTCGGGCAGTAACCCGCAAATGTTATTTCATTACCAGTAATTTCGAAGTTCTGAGCTTCTGGTACGTTCTTTTTGAGCAGGTTTACTAATGGGTACTTGAACTCGATTACCTGCCCGCATTCAAGACAAACTAGGTGATAATGCTCAATAGATGGCTTTAGCTCATAATGGTGGTGCTCTTCGGTAAAATGGAGCTCATCAATCAGTCCAAGTTCCTTGAACCGCTGGAGTGTACGGTAAACCGTTGATAGACTGATGCGTGGCTGCTTTTTATATATATTACGATAGACCTCATCGGCATCAACATGCCCATGACTATGACGTATAGCCTCAAGGATAAGGGTGCGCTGGTTGGTGACTCGCAAACCACATCCATTTAATTCTTGCTTCGTTTTTTTCATTATCAGCCTCCGAAAGCTATTTGCAAATGATTCCTATTTGCATTTACATTCTATATTATAGTTTGGGACAAGTCAAGTGGTAAGTTCAGCAATGACTCCAGAAAGGGACTTATGCTAAGGTAAGGAGTTTTATTAAGTCGAAGAGGTAATTTGACATCTGATTTTTAATAATACTCTATAAGGTAATGTCATGGAATTTTATTATCCAGATGGAGTTCCACCCATCTTTCTCTATCGCGCTAGTGAATGAGTTTAACCAGTAACATCACTCCAATACCAATTATAAACACAAAGAAATGTACCAATGACCGACGAAAGCTAATAGCATGTTTGATTTCTGGAATTAAGTCGGCTGCTGCTATATAGATAAAATTACCTGCAGCAAAGGGGAGTAAGTAAACAATAATATTGTTACTGACCATCGAGGATGCGAAATATCCTATAATTCCACCAGCGATAGCTGTTAAGGCTGAAATATAATTAAATGTTACTGCTCTGAATTTACCGAAGCCACCATAGATTAAAGCCCCGAAATCACCAAGTTCCTGAGGTATCTCATGGAGTGCAACCGCCAAAGTGGTAGCGATCCCTATCGAAAATCCAGTGAGAAAACTGGCAGCAATAACCAACCCGTCAATAAAATTATGGACGCTATCGCTGACCAATATAAGATAAGTAAATGGTTTTATTGTAAATGCTTTTCCGTGCTGGTGGCGCCAGTGGAGAAATTGTTCCAATATAAAAAAGGAGCAAAATCCCAGAATCACTACTAAAAAAACACTTATGTTTGCTCCCAATTCTGTAACTGATTCCGGGATTAGGTGTAAAAAAGCACCCCCTAGTAGTGCACCAGAGGAAAGTGCCACTAAGATAAGCAAAATTTTGTTTAACCATTCTTCCTTGAGCAATAAAGTCAATACCCCTGCAAAAGCAACCAGACTAATAATGAAAGTTGCAGTCACTATTTGAAGTAAGATCATGTAATGTTTTTCCTTTAAATGTTACAGACTGTTTATATTACCTATATCTCTGATAAGCCTTCTTCCACGGATCTTTCTGAAGGTTCATGTATTCGATAATGACCTTCTTTAATGTGAGTGAGGCCAATCCAGCGCAGTGTATGTGGTTTTTGGGGAGTCCTCCCAAGCTTTTAAAGATTACTTCGGCATTGATGGTAAGCGCTTCGCCCAGGGTTTTACCCATAGCAAGTTCAGTGGTTATACTCCCGCAAGCGATAGTTGCTACACACCCATCAGTCCAGAAAGAGACAGCTTTTACCTCTCCATCTCTAGCTCTGAGCCACATCTCCATATTATCGCCACATGAGCCTAACACCGATACATATGCATCAGCGTTATCCATGCTACCCACGTTTCTTGGGTGAGTAGCGTGGTCAATGACCGTCTTTGAGAAGCTTTCTAATCCTTCTCTGTCTATTACCATTTATGGTTTCCAGACTTGCCAGACCCTGCCTACTAATGAGGGACCAGGTTTCAATGTAGTTTGTCCTGGCTGCCAACCTGAAGGTGCAACCTCTCCAGTAGCACGCACATGTTGGAATGCTTTCACTTGTCGGACTAATTCATCGGGACTACGTCCTACTTCCGGCGTAAGCACTTCCATCGCCCTGATAACAAAATCCGGGTCGATAATAAAGCGACCTCGGATATCAACACCAGCTGCTTCCTCATAAACGCCATAGATTTTCCCTATTTGCCCTCCAGCATCCGATAGCATCGGGAAAGGCACCCCGCCATCTACCATTTTAGATAATTCCTGCTCTTGCCAGATTTGGTAAACAAAGCGGCTATCTGTGCTCATTGATAAGACTTCAACCCCCAATTTCTGGAATTCTGCATAACGAGCAGCAACTGCTGCTAGCTCCGTTGGTCAAACGAAAGTGAAGTCCCCCGGATAGAAGCAAAGGACAATCCATTTACCTTTATAGTCCGAGAGCTTAACGGGAAGAAAACCCTTGCCCGCAACGAAGGCATTCGCCTCGAAGTCGGGGGCTTCCTGACCTACGCGTGCATACATCTTTTTTACCTCCGGCGCCATTGTTAATTGTGTTCCTTGAGGTGCAGATTGTGGAACTATCGGACCGCGTGCGGGTTTGACGCAACTGTCTTTAGCTTCTAGCACGTATACCTCCTTTTGGATATGTTGGCTCACTTCTTACTATTCTGGAGTGCCTCATTAAGATTGTGCACAAAGGCATCATAGATTTCAGAATTATAAAGCTCAATATTACCCTCATCACAGAGTTTTGCTAGTTCTGGGTCAATGGGCAACTGCCCTAATAGCGGAGCACTGGCTGTCCGTGCCATCTCTTCGCCCCGGCTTTTCCCGAAAAGCTCTATCTTTTTATCTATCTCAGGTACGTACAAATAGCTCATATTCTCTACAACACCGAGAATTGGCTTTTCCATCTTGTGTGTCATATTCACCGCTTTACGAACAACCATGGCGGTTAGGTCTTGAGGAGTGAAGACAATGACTATCCCTGATATCGGTAGGCTCTGCATCACAGTAAGTGGGGCGTCAGCGGTGCCCGGTGGCAGATCCACAATTAAATAATCAAGCTTGCCCCAGAGTACTTCCTCCCAGAACTGGGTTATTGCTCGGCCAATAAGCGGTCCGCGCCAGATAACGGCATCGTCCTCATTGTGTAAAAGCAGATTGATAGACATGACCTCGATGCCTGAATTGGAGAGCACTGGCAGTATTGCGCTCTCATTTCCACTGGTAATTACGTTGAGACCGAACATCTTTGGTATACTCGGACCGGTAATATCGGCATCCAGGATACCCACCTCATAACCCTGGCGTTTCAATGCAATGGCAATCAAGCTTGATACCAATGACTTGCCGACTCCTCCCTTCCCGCTCATGACAGCCAAAACACGGCCAATGTTATTCAAATCCTTTGCCTTGATATCGCTATATTCTACCGTTACTTCTTTTACTTTTGGTAGTTTTTCAATAGCTTCCTTCGTTTTTGTTTTGACCCATTCCTGTGCTCCAACTATCAACCCGGCAGATGCCAGATTGACTTTTACACTGCCCCCGTTAATAGTTATTTCGCGCACTAGGTTCAGCCCGACTATGCTGCGTGTGGTAGCAGGTTCTAATACTGATTTAAGAATTTCAATTACCTGATTTTTAGTTGGCATAGATTAACTCCATTCTGATTTAAATTGAACTCATTATGCTTGTCCATTCGAAAAACTATATGTTCTTATTCCCTTTGTAGATAGCTGAAATAATCTTTCACTGGTGACCTTTGATATGATCTCATCTTGTTGCATGTGATGGTCGCTTACTGACAAAATACATCCTCGCTTTAATATTCGATGCAATTCAGCAAGTATTTCACTGGTATCATTCAGGTCGTGCAAGATATCGTACAGTAAAACCACATCCATGCCGTCAGGTGGTAATCCGGTCTTACAATCAGATAGGATTGTCTGTACGTTCTTGAGTTGTTTTTTTGAAACTATCCCCTGAACTGCTTGAATAGCAAGCGGATTGATATCAAGAGCATAAATTTTCCCTGATTCACCGACTAGTTTTGCAAGTGGTAGAATATAACTTCCCGGACCACAACCATAATCCAGCACATGAAATCCTTCTTTTATACCGACTTCCTTCAAGATGTTCATACGTGGTAAATGGAAATCTCGCAACTTGTATGTCAGCGACATAAGTTTGAAATCAAGGTCTGATTGTTTTTTAGTGTTTACTTTCATCTATTAAGTCACCTTTTTCTCATTACAAAGAAAACTGAGCGATAATTTTCAGGCTCTCGCTTCAACGCGTCAATCTCATGCTGATCGTTTTCCATCTCTTTCAAAGTCGCGGAAGTGCCGATGTGTTTTTCTCGTAACTTATTAAGCTGCTCATCTAACGGGGTATAATATTCATTTCGCCAGACATTTTCATCTAATATGAAATGATCGAGCAGTTCGTAGCCACAAGTCGTTATTTGCCTTAGCTTTTCTGTCAAGTTCCCCAGGGCATCATGCACGACTAGAAAACCTCCGCTTTTCAAGAATCGATACCACTCCTTAAGCCCCTTTTCAAAACCAATTACAGATATAGAGCCTTCCGCCCAAATGATATCGAAACTAGCATCAGGGAAATTCATATTGAGTAGAGAGCACTTTATTGCCTTCACCCACTGGGTGAGTCCTGACCGCCCTATTTTTCTGCTAAATCTATTTAAGGCTGGCTGGTCTATATCTACTCCAATTACATCTCCATGACTCAACATTGCCAACTCTAGAGTCGGGACGCCAGAACCACAACCAATATCGAGAATTCGAGGTTTGTCCATCTGGGGGAGCATTCAAAACGCCTTTCTAGTATATTTAAGGAGACGTTCTCTGAGGTGGTCTTTATATTCTTGTAGTTCCTCTTCTTCCAATTTATACCTCATGCAAAAATGGTACGGTTGTAAAAATAATCCTTATTTACTAATCGGGTCCCGTTTTTTAGCCATCAACCTGCTATAGTAAACTGAGTTGGAGAGATATAAAGCAGCCAAAGGATTGTGTCCCAGAACTCTATCTTTTACTGCCAAGACTGTCATAGGGACATTACAATATTTAATAAAAAGGGTATCATGTCCAATACAAAGTCCCAGCATTATTGCATAATCAACCTTTGATTCATTCATAACCGCCGCTTGAGCAATGGGACTGCACATTGTTTCCCACATTTCAGCACCAGCTATCTTTTCTTCACCTCTTATTCCGATGCGTTCCTTGGGTGTGGCGCCTACTTTGCACCGAACTGATACTACCTCAAAACCTTTGTTCTCCAGAATATCAGTTAGGAGGCGAGCCTCATTCGCGAGTCCGGCACAGAAAGCGATACCGAGCTTCCTGTAGCCGCACTTAAAAGCAAATTGAATGAGCTCCTCAACACGAGGTATTTTTGTTCTCAATCCTTCAGGTGAATGCTCATAACATTCAGCTTCTTGAATTGACGCCAGACGTGCAAATTCATATACTTCCGATTTGTCATATTCGCTTACAGATTTATCTAAAACCTCTGGCATGAGTTTCATCGGACAAAAAGCAGGCGATTCATCAATGGGTGGTTTTTCGCTAGCTTTTATCGATGGAGTGCAAACAGTTTTTTTGCATCGCGCACACATCGGATACAATTTTTCTGCCACAAATTTCTCCTTAATGGTTCTATGAAATGCGCAGGATATTAGTGTAAACGATCCATCAGATTAGTCAATTTACCCTGCAGGTATAGCTTTATTGCTTCGTCGATACTTTCAACATCGGTAACTATTGTTTCGATATTGTGACTTTTCATGCTTTCGTAGGCTCCCCAGCCCATCCCACCTGCAATAAGCACCTTACAATCATCGATAGTCTGAGCCATAGTAGCATGCCTCGATTGCGCGCCAGCATCATAGCCATGTCGTTCACCGGGAGCCGTATCGGGATGCTCGTTAGCACTGAAAGTATGATGCCCGGCTTTATTCCTTGTTTCTTTTTTTACTATTTTGCCATTTTCCACGGTAGCAACCACATAGAATGGTGCTCTACCGAAGTGTTGGCTGACAGTAACCTGGTCTTCTGAAATAGCTGCAATTTTCATCCAATTCTCCTTCATTATTTTGTTATTTTATCTCCATTTTGTAATGGATTTTTCCATCTGTAAAATTTACTTTAATTTTTACTTGCTTACCGTCGGCAAGATATTTTTCTGATTTATCTCGGAGTTTCTGCGATGCCGGTGATTTCAAGAAGGCTATCAACATCTCATATTTTTCTTTGGCAATCTCGCTGTCAGTCTCTTCTCTGAGAAGCTCGCGTAGACAATCATTCAGCTCTTTCTCTGCTAGACATTTAACACACTTACCTGGAAGCTCACTGCTTGAATATCTTGGCTCGAAACTAAGAGGGTTCGTGTTCACTATATTATTTCACACCTTTCTGTTTTATAAGGTAAATAACAGATATACATCCTTATACATACCAACCGTCCCGATTGTTCAATTCAACATTACTCAGGTTCCATATAAAACTTTCATATTATTTTCATTACAATAGTTTATTGCGTCTTCACTTTCTGAACCCGGCTGTAGCCAGATGCGGGGTAGCCCCAGTTCTTTACATTCCTTGAGAACTTGCTCAGTCACTGCCGGTGGTACAACAAAATCTACTACATCTACCTTTACTGGAATACTGGTAAGACTGGCATAACATGTTGTCCCTTCAAGTTCCTTTAGTCTGGGACTGACTGGATACACTTCGTAACCTCGGCTTTTCAAATTCTTGAATATCTGATAACCATATTTGTCAGGATTATCAGTGGCACCAATTAGAGCAAATCTTTTTTGAGCCATAAATTCTTTGATTAAATCTTGCATAGTTTCGTCTCCTTAATGCCTGTGGCATCGCTCCCCTGTAGAGCAGGGTGGTTTGTCACATCTTTCCGTACGTCCACAGCACGTAGTCCCCTGAGCATTAGTTTTTTCTTTCAACAGGCTTGGTACCGATAGTAACCTCTGCAAATTGTCACTTCCACAATTGGAACACAGCGGTTTCTTAACGCTAGCGAAGCCATGTATCAGAACCTCGGAAACCTGCCCACAGGACCGGCACTTATACTCATAAATTGGCATGACATTCTCCTCAATTATTCGGTAATATCTCTATTATTTTCTGCCACAATAACTTGATTTGCTGGCTAACTGTGCCAGTAGAATATTCGACAACTGGTATGCCACGTACCATCGCTTCTGTAAACACCTTGTCAAATGGAATCTTGGCGATGACATCTGCCCCTTCGGTATGGCAATATTGCTCAATCTGTCGTGTATTCTTCAGGTTGATATCATATTTATTGATACACACAGGAGACGGGACGTTAAAATGACGGCAGACATCAAGAATCCGTTCCAGGTCGTGTATCCCGGAGAGTGTCGGCTCCGTAACAAGGAGGGCTAGATTTGCTCCAGATACAGAAGAGATAACCGGACAACCGATGCCCGGCGGACCATCACTGATGATATAATCAAGTTTCTGTTTCTTTGCGATATCTCTTGCCTGCTGTCTTACTGTAGCCACCAGCTTACCCGAGTTCTCCTGCGCGATTCCAAGCTTGGCATGAACCATTGGTCCGTATTTAGTACCAGAGAGAAACCAGTGCCCTGCCATATTATCCTTCATGGAAATTGCTTCAGATGGACAGATATGAAAGCAAAAGCCACAACCCTCACAAGAAGTACGCTCAACTTTCAAATCCTTTATTGCATTGAAACGGCACAGTTCCTGACAAAGACCACACTGTGTGCAGCGGCTCTCGTCAATACAAGCTATCTGCCCACTCCAGAATTCTTGCCTCTGCTTGACAACCGGCTGAAGAAGAAGGTAAAGATCAGCCGCATCAACATCGCAGTCAACTAGTACCGCATTCCCGGCTAAAACAGCGAAGGAGCCAACAATGCTGGTTTTGCCAGTGCCTCCTTTACCGCTTAAAACAATGACTTCTTTCACCGACTATCTCCTGAATTTGTTCAAAAAGCCCGATAAAGCAGTTTTTCCATTCAGGCATGCCCTGAACCAGCGTGACTCCTCTTGAATAGTTACGCGCAATCTCTATATCAAAAGGGATGGTTAAAAGTATGGGTAGATTTTCCCTATAACAGTATTCTTCAACTCCGCTATTACCTATCCCATCACGATTTATCACAATACCACAGGGTATCTTGAGTTCGTTCACTGTCTTTACTGCCAGAGTCAGATCATTTAACCCAAAGGGCGTTGGCTCGGTAACCAGGATACAAAAATCACTTCCTTTGACTGACTCTACAACCGGGCACGAGGTCCCGGGAGAGACATCAATAATAACAGTGTTGTCGTACTTAACCTTGTGTTTGACTTTTCTGATAATTGGTGTCGGCATAGCTTCACCCACGTTTAGCTTTCCGTGAGTAAACTCAATACCATCCGCATTCCCAGACTCTATAATTCCTATCACTCTATTTTCTTCTGAGATAGCTTTTTGTGGACACAAATAACTACAGGCACCACAACCATGGCAAAGCTGGGAGAATACCATCACATTCTTGGGTAAGACAGCAATGGCATGATAAGCGCAAATATCAGCACATATTCCGCAATGGTTACATTTCTCCTCATCTACCCTGGGTACTGGGATACAAACCATTTCACTATGAGTAAAAACCGGCTTCAGTAGGACATGACTATTCGGCTCCTCAACATCACAGTCGAGTAGTTGTACCTGTTCTCTCCCCCTAAGGGAAAGAGCAAGACTAGTAGCTACTAGGGTCTTACCAGTCCCCCCTTTACCACTGGCTACTGAGATTATCATCCTATTCTCTAACCATCATGGTGCCGCATTTCGGGCAACTTATCTTAAAACACGGTATACTCTGCTTATGCGGCACTTTTTCTCCGCAACTAGGACAAACGCAGATCCCGCCGGGTCCAGCTCCGGGTTGAGTACCTTTCATTCTACCCGCTCTTTGGCCTCGTCCGGTTGGTGGACCTTTACCATCTCCTCCAGGCATAATTACACCTCCAAGATTTAATACTGATATTTAATTCCTGCCCCTGCCATGGCGCATACCCCCACCCATGCCAAAATGCCCGGCGACGTTAGGTTGAGAACTTGCCTGTAGCCTTCCCGATTTGTAGCTCTGGATAGCGTCCTTTACCTTACCAGACACTCCTGTAACAACCTTAATTCCGGCAGTAGAAAGGACCTGATAAGCATTTGGCCCGCAGTTACCTGTAAGTACTGCTTCTAGCCCTTTGCCAGCAATCAATTGGGCTGTCGCGATACCAGCTCCTCCGGAACCCATCCCACCAGAATTAGTTATCACTTCGAAATCCAATGTGTCCGGGTCAACAATAATAAAATACTGGCAGCGTCCGAAACGTGGGTCTACATCTGCATTTAAGTCAGGACTATTAGCTGAAACCGCAATTTTCATCCTAGCTGTCTCCTTCTTTATAATGCTTCCTGCGTTCTCAAGATTTCTGATATAAACTCTTCATTCTGTTTCAGTTGTCTCGACAGGACTTCTACCCGTTTTTTCAGATATGTTAGCTCTTCGTCACATGTTGATAAAGGGATACAACAATAACCCATTCCTCGCCCGGTCATTGGTCCCATCTCATTGGGTCCAGTACCATCTAAACCTGGCATTGCTTCCCTCCTATTGAGATTGTATTTACAGCACAACGCTATTATTGCGATTCTTTTTTCTCGAGCTCTTGGATTTGGCGCTCAATATCATCTAGCTGTCTTTTTGTTACTTCGGCTTGCTCCTTAAGGATGCTAAGTACATCTTCACGTATTGGCGCTGACCAATACGAAGTCGCTGGAACAATGGGCACTGACGCTCTTGACATTCCAGGATACCAGCACCTGGGTAATCCACCTCGCCCCCTGCCTGTGTAAGGCCAGGGTGGAGAGCTCCCTCTGAAACCAAAACCTCTACCATATCCGTGATACATTTTGTCACCTCCCGTTTTTATTGCTGTCGATGATATTAATAGTTTACAAATAGCACCACTGGGGCATACTGATACACAATTACCGCAACCAGTACAAAGCTTTTTATTTATTTCTGCCTTGTTATAGTCAATAATTATTGCCTTTTGCTGGCATTCCACAACGCATTCTCCACAACCGGTGCAACTGGTTTTGTCGATATAAAACATGATTACTTCTCCATAGTCACGAGCCGGATTCCTTTTATTTGGCGGAAGGTTGCACCCTGGCTCACATAACGTAGGACTAATTCAGTATCGATTACCATCGTTCCTGAAACAGCATCCACACCATGATCGAAGAGAATCGTCGATAACGGTGTTGTCCCTCCCAATGTGACAACATATGCATTTGGCTTGCATAATTCGAGCAGATGTTCAATGGTGTGATTAGTAAAAGCAGTACCGGTAATACCTATAACATCAGCGCAGGGTATGATTTTCTCTGCTTCGGCTTCAGTTAAATCGCCTGCCCTTGGGTTTCGTTCAATAATCCATAATTCCTTGGCTACTTTGCGCAGTTGATGAACAAATGGGAAATGACCAACTATAGCCACTCTTCTACCTTTTCCCTTTCTTATGAGAAGTTCAGCAGCATTTAGTTCTGTGCAACGTCGCTCATCGACTTCAACAAGTGAGTTAATGGTAGCCATACCTATTGCTGATTCCATGGGACTGTGTGAATGAGCCATGCGTGCTAGAAATTGTGCTCCTTTTTGCATTAGAAGTCCGGCTTCGTTTACTGGCATACCCACGGGATGCGGACCAGGGTTATGGGGTGTTGATGCCAGCCCACAATTATTTGTTAATACTACTGTTTGGAACGCACCTTGACGTATGTCTCTTACAGATACTTCACAATTCAGCGTTGAAATTAGTTCGTCAATAATTTTCATAAGGCACTACCCCCCTCATACCGTGGTGCCTACCGTGTGTTCTCGAACTATATATTCTTTCTGGTAATACAGGCTGAACCTCAGAAGCATTACATGTTGGACAGAGGGCGGGAATAATAGTAGTAGGTATTTCTACTTCCCACTCATGACCGCTACGACATCTGAAGCGATTATGTGCTATTTCAAAGTTGCCACCTTCTATCCTTATTGCTTTGCCATTAAGTAAGGCATCAGCTGTCTTCTTTCGTGCCGAAGCTAGAACTCTCTGAAAAGTCGGGCGGGATACATTCATTTTCTCAGCGCCTTCCTCCTGTTCTAATCCTTCTAAATCCTTTAGCCGCAATGCTTCAGCTTCTTCTAAAGAAAGCTGGACTTCTTCCAGAGATCTTAACGGTATACCCGCCGGTTTAAAGAAGGTCACACCTGGTAAAAAAGCTACTCTTCTACATTTGAATGGTCTGGCCATTTTTCACCTCTATATTATGAGCGTATGCTCATAATAAATTTAACATATAGGAAAAATCTTGTCAAGATATTGATGGAATAAATTGACATAGTTACTTATAGGTTGTAGAGTTCCTACAAAGATACTACTAGGAGGAAAGCCATGACAATGAATCTATCGCTTCAGGAAGCTAAAAAACGAGCTGTTGAACTAATGCAGAAAGGCTATCATTGAGGGCCAGGTGTCCTACAAGTTATGTGGGAAGCATATGGCTTGACCAATGAAGATATCCTGTGGACCTGTATTGCCTTCAATGGTGGTATAGCAGGTCAACAGACTGCACCTTGTGGAGCAATATCAGCTTCGATAGTGTGTCTTGGTCTAAATCATCGTTGCCCTCTGGCCGACAAGCAAAAGGCTAAACAGGAACGTCTAGACGCTCGCGAAGATGCCAGTCAGCTTGTCAGGGACTTTACAGAGAGGTTTGGTACGATTATCTGCCGAGATCTTGTTGGCTTTGACTTTTCAAAACCGGAGGCTTACCGCGCTTTCCAGGAATCTAGTAAACAGCAAAATAAATGTGGTGAGTACGTGGAATTTGTGATAGAAAAACTCTACGAACTCGACGAGAAAAGGAATACTGCTCGATCGCCGCAAACGGTAACTCTATACACCAAGCCTGGTTGTCCATTCTGTGCTGAAGCTAAAAAAGATCTTGAAGAGCGTGGGGTATCGTATCAGGAGATAACTATTGATGGTAATCCCAAGGCTGTTGAGGAAGTCATGCGCCTATCTAAAGGAACAGGTATCGTGCCAATTACGGTCAGCGGTGATGAAGTCAAGGTGGGCTTTGGAGGTGGCTGAACAGTTTAGCCTGCGGCAGTTGCCGCATGTCATTTTACATATAATCTCGCCAAAATAAATCCAATATACAGTCCCCCATGATAAAAATGACGGAAGAGAAATTCGGGAGGTAGTGCCACATTCAGAATCTCTCGGAAAAAGATATCAGAACCATAAAAGACATGAGGACGCCGCAAAAGCAGAAGGACTGGACGAAAAACTCTCTGTTATGGATATTGTTGAGATTGTTGGAGATGCTTGCGGTATAAAGTAAAATGGACATTATAGCTTGTATCAAGCGCGTACCGGATACTTCAGAGTCGGACATACTCAAAATAAATCCATCGCAAAAAGGCATAGAGACAGATAGACTAGTTTTCAAGATTAATAATTGGGATGAATACGTTCTCGAAACAGCGGTACGACTCAAAGAGAAATTCGAAGGAACAGTTACTGCTATCACGGTAGGTCCAGCAGATTGGGACGAAATTTTGCGAAGAACCCTGGCTATGGGTGCTGATCGCGGAATTCGTATTGATCAGGATGTAAACGCTGATGACATTTATACTGTGGCTGTTATTCTAGAGAAAGTAATTGGTAGATTGTCATACGATCTGGTACTCTTCGGAGCTCAATCTGAGGATTTCGGCAGCGGACAACTGGGGGCAATGGTCTCTGAGATGTTAGGCATCGCTCATGCCACACTGGTTACCAGCCTGAAAATCGAAGAGAAAAAAGTACACGTTAAAAGAGAGATGGAGGCGGGCTCTTTACAGTCCTATACTATTGACCTACCAGCGTTACTTACTATACACACTGGTATTAACCAACCGAGATATATTTCTGTTGGGGGTATCAGGAGAGCAATGCAAAAGGAATTAAAGGTTTTGTCCCTCGATGACATGGGTAGTCCTCTTAATACCCTGACTCCGATGGTTAAGCTGGAGAAACTTGAATTACCACCAAAAGGCAAACAGGCCGAACTTATAAGCGGTACACCTGAACAGGCTGTTGAAAAACTGGCGAAGATATTAAAAGACGCAGGGATTTATTAGTGCCTAACATTCTGGTTGTAACCGAATACAGGAATCAATCTTTATCTGAAATGTCTTACCAGATCCTCAGTAAAGGACGTCAGCTTGCCGATCAAAGACAAATGGAACTGGTTGCCGTAATTGCGGGCAAGGGTGTTAATGCTTATGCAAGAGAGCTAACAAAGTGGGCTGATAAAGTATTATCAGTTTCGAACAACAAGCTCGAAGGTTTAGCTGAACCATACCAGAAAATGGTTAGTTATCTTATAAAAGAGGAAAAACCGAGAATCGTGCTGATGGGACATAGTTCTTTTGCTATGGACATGATACCTGCATTGTCAGTGGAATTAGGGGTTCCCTTAGTTACAGATTGTATTGATATATTTTGGCAAAATGATGACATTCTGGTTAAGCGGTCGATTTACAACGGCAAGATGAACGCGATATATTCATTTGCTCCGAGTGAAACGGTCCTCATCACCGGTCGGGTTGGTGAATTCGCTTTAGAAGAAGGTCACAGAGAGGGGCGGGTTGAAGAGATTGAGATTCCTTTAGACGAAGAATATGACAATAAAATATTTGAGGGATACCATAAAACCGCAGAGGGCGGGATCGATATAACGCGAGCAGAAGTTCTAATTTCCATAGGCAGGGGTATTAGGGAAAAGAAGTATCTAGAAATGGCTGAAGAACTTGCGCAAGCGCTCGGGGGTGTGGTCTCCTGCTCTAGGCCAATAGTTGACTATGGATGGTTACCACCGGAACGTCAGGTAGGGTTATCTGGTAAAACGGTGAAACCAAAGCTCTATCTGAGTCTGGGAATCAGTGGCGCTTTCCAGCACATCGTGGGCATGAAAAACGCAAAGTTGGTGGTCGCTATCAATAAAGATGCCCAAGCACCCATTTTCAGTGTGGCTAGCTATGGAATAGTCGATGATGTACTTAGAGTCGTACCAGCACTGGTGAATAAGATAAATGAATTAAAAGGTGCCACTCATTAAGGCTTTACCCGTTAACTTTCTTTTATTAGTTCAACATTGGAAACCAACTCAGAAACCGTTAATGAATTAATATCCATCAGCTTAACCAAAATGACCAGTGGTAAATAGTGTTAAAATCTAAAGATATTTCAAAACACTAGTACCGGAAGATTACTACTGTTTACTTTTTATCTTATGATGGGCAAACAGTAAAACAAGGAGCTGGTCAATCGGGCGTCTTTAATATATGGTAACTTGTATCTTGGATAGTATTCTTGATTTGCTGCGCCGTTTCTCCAATAGCGATTATCTGCTCTAGCATTTGGCTAAAAAGTCTAACTGGACTTTCATCTCGGGGAGTTCAACTCTCCCCCGTCTCCACCAGAAACACGGATGAGCCCTGGTAAGGTTCATTTAAAATATGTATTTGAGATCCTTCCTTCGTTACTGCAACCTGAAAAATTGGTTTGAAAGGTGGCTTTGGCCTGATTGCTACGATTGATTTCGTCTTCTTTGCATCGACATAGACCGCATCCAGCATCGTCAGTAAAAGCTTCCTCTGCCGGTAGTATTCTTCATCCGGAAATAATCCGTCATGGTAGGTCTTTACCATCCTCCGTATCTTCTCCTCAACTTGCAGGCGCTCCTGCTTTATCCTGTGTACTTCATCTTTCAGACTGATGATACTCAGGACTTCTTCAAGCCACTGGGATCCGAGTTCGATTGCAGAGACCAGCGCGTCTATTTGATCATCAATTATGCGACAGGTTATTGCCGCACCGCGGTTACAGAACCTGCTGCTTCTCAATGCATTATGTTCCCGATAGTATGCATTTCCGTAATAGTAAGTTTGAGACGACATCGGCAAACCGCAATAAGCACATCTTATTATTCCTTTCAACAGGTATTGCCTTTGGGGTTTGACTGTAAGGGTCTTAGATCGGCCGCTATTCTTTTTTAGTACAGTTTGGACTATCTCGAAGACCTCTTCACTAATTAGGGCTTGATGTTTCCCGGGAAGCACCTTCCCACGATAAGTGACCTTCCCAGAATAAAATATATTATGTAATGTACCTCTTATGGATGCGGTGGTAAACAACCTGGATCCACTGGAGACATTCCCGTTGGCATCAGGCAACCTGTGCGTATTGTGTTTCCTGAAACCCAGACCATTTACCCAGACAGCTAATTGGCTGAGAGTCGTTGTGGTGGAGGCATAACGTTGGAACAGCTCAGTTACAACTATTCCCTCTTTTTCAATGATGTTATCACTGGCGGGTGTAAATTAGACAGAACAGCTCAAAATCCGAGAGTTCTTTCGGTGTAGAAGGGTCTAATTGATAAAAGAAATCGCGCTGAATGTATCTATAAGGGCTCTATAGATCACTGGATTAAACTTAATAATATTACGCTATTATACCCTTGCCCTTAAGCTCGGCAATTTCTTCCCATGAATATCCCAGGTCCAACAGAATTGCTTCTGTATGCTGGCTAAATTCCGGCGCCGGTTGTCGATAGGTGGCAGGAGTTTCACTGAGATTAATAGGATTAGCAATAATCTCCATCCTGCCATAGTTAGGGTGGTCGAACGGCACAAAATAGTTGTTAGCGCGTGCTTGTACATCCTGTACCACTTCACTTAATTTCTGTTGAATAGCATACGGAATATTAGCTTCGCTTAGTCTGGATTTCCATTCATCTACCATTTTGCTGGCAAAGGCTTCCTTGAGAATATAAAAAAGGTCAGCATGATTTAATAATCTTGCCTCATGAGTATTAAAACGAGGTTCGTGCTCAATTTCCGGTCTCCCGATTGTTTTGCAGAGCCTGCTCCAGTACCTCTCCGGCTGTAAGCAATTTATGTAGATGACCCGATTATCCTTTGTCCAATAAGCTGTAGCCATCGGGTTTGGAATATTCGACCTTCCAATTTCGGAAAGCTGTATGAAAGCTTCTTCAATACGCGCCACAAGCTCGGCACTCCGCTGCGCAACGGGATCATCAGGTGGTGTCGGTGGTAGTGCCGGATCCGGATCTTTGAAATCACGTCCTGTCACCAGTGCTCCAGATATATCAAAGGACAACTGATAAATACCGGTGTGCAGTAGAGATACCTCGACCTCCTGTCCTTCACCCGTTTTCTCTCGATTGTAGAGTGCTGTCATGATACCTGCAAATAGTGACATGCCCGCAACCGTATCACCAAAGCCAGCCCGGAAACCGATGGCAGGCATTCCCGGTGGCGTTAGCATATGAACTGCACCACTACGGTACCAGTGCACTGTCTGGTCGTAAGCAGGTAGATTACTTTCCGGTCCTTTCTTGCCGAGCCCTGTCACCGAAGCATAGATAATATGGGGATTAATCTTTTTGAGTATGTTGTATTCCAGTCCGAATTTTTCTCGTTCCCATAATCGCAGGTTAGTAGTGAAAACATCTGCTTTTTCCATCAGTTTGTAGATTACTGCTCGACCCATTTCATCGCCAAGATTGAGCGCCAAACTTTTTTTATTGCGGTTCCATACTTCCCAGTTGTAATCTATGTTTGACGCCACACTACTGCCACCACCGACCCCAGCCAGATAGCCACGCCAGGAATCTCCACGTTCTGGATGTTCAATATGAATTACTTCCGCTCCGAAATCGGCGAGATGGCGTGCTGCCACAGGTACTGCTATCACCTGTGATACGTCAATAACTTTAATTCCTTCCAGAGCCATGTTCATTATTACCCCTCCTGACGTACATTGAGTTAGAATCCATAACCCTTAAATCGTTTTCAATCCCTATTACAGATATTCTTCAGTCAGCCATCAGTCTATCAGCACCCTCCAAGGCAAGTGTCTCATTAACACCATCCTCAATTGTAGATGCCCGGGCATCACGGAATATCTTTTCAATAAGGAAATCTTTAGAAAGCCCAAATCCTCCGAAGATCTGCACTGCCATACTGGCTACCCGAAATGCTGTTTCAGTACTAAGTATTTTCGAGGCAATCGAATAAGCGAGCGCTGGTGTTCGAGACTGGGCATTATACAACACAACTCTTCGCGATAGTGCACGAGCAGATTCAACCTGCGTAAACATCTCGAATAGCCTTGCCTTAACACTCTGATGCTCGATAATGGGCTTACCACCCTGGACTCTCTGCCGGGCATAAGTGATAGCTTCATCTAGTGCGGAGCGTGCTGTCCCCGCAAACATAACGCCCATATTGGCATTCGCTCCTGCAAGCACGTTATGAATAACTATTCTGTATATAGCCGGGTCACTGTAGATCATATAATCCGCAGGTATTCTAACATCATCAAAGAAGATCTCCCCTTGGTTTAGAGCACGCTGTCCTAGTTTGTTTAGCGGCTTCCCACGTGAAACTCCGGGTAAATCCAGAGGGACGATAGCCACCCCACAATTCTCAATACCCGAGCATGGTTCAATGCCAAGGAAAAGAGCAGCATGGGTTGCTATTGTACCATTACTCACCCAGGCTGATTTCTGCCCGTTTATAATATATTCATCACCCTTGAGCCTTGCTTTCACCTGAGGAATAGCGTTGGGAGCTCTCAAATGTTCACCTTCAAAGTAAAGTAAATCGGAGCCGTGTTCCGGCTCGGTAATTGCCCAGCACCCGATCAGTTTCCCCTCAGTGTCCTCACAGAAACTACGAACTAGCTTCTGCAATTCATGGTTAGGCGACAAAGTAGCCATGGAGAAAGGCATAGGAGATACACTATGGCTAATTGCTAGGTCAGAAGCGGCATAGCCCATCTCCTCTGCTATCAAGACATTGGTCAAGGGGTCGTTAATACCAAGCCCGCCGTATTTCTCTGCTATTTGCCTTTTATGATAACCGAGTTTGTAGTATTGGCGGAATACATCCCAGAAAACCGAGTTATCGGCGATAACATCCTGAGGATCGGCAAGTTTATCTAGCTGGCTAGCTACCGGGCGCCAGACTTTCATGAAAAATCTTCTCGCCTCATCACGCAATAACCTCTGTTGGTCGCTAAGGTTGATATCCAGATCCACAAATCCCATTGGATTCCCCCCTTTTAAATATCCCTATTTAGCAGCGATAACCTAGGATTACTTTTCTAAGATATGAGCAGACTTAAATCTTAATTAGTTATGTATTTTCCATGCTTTTAGAACCTGAGATTAAAATAGGGAGGCTAAAACATAACAGAAAAGTGGCGGGGAGGTATCGCAACCTCCCCGCTCTTTTCCAGGAGAATTGGTGGTAGTGCTATTTACTTGACTTGTTTCTTGACAGTTGAATCAATCCACAGGAATTTAAAGAGCTCAGTATTACCCATTTCCCATGTCAAGCCCATGTTCATTTCACCGGAATAACCTTTAAGATACGGCTGCCAGAAAACACTGCCTGTCGGTGTGCATAGCGGTACTTCCCAGACCAGCTTGTTCTGACGGAGATATTCCGCCTTCATAATTTTACTGGCTTCTTCTTCATCTGTCATTGTTTGCCACTGCTGGAAAACCCTGACAGCCTCATCATCCACGACCCTGGAGAAATTATAGATTGATGTTGCTACACCGCCGTGTGCCCAACCCCAGCAGGATTGTGGCGAGCCATTTCCCCAGTAAGAATAAATCATGGAAGGATATGTGCCACCATAAATAAGAGATGAATGGGTGGCTCCTTCAACAACTTTGATAGTGGCTTGCACATTGATTTTTGCCCACTGCTCGACGACCAGCTGGAGCTGGTCCTGGTCGACCGCACTCTGGTAAATGAGTACTTCTACTTTCAGAGGGGTTTTACATCCAGCATCAGCCAATAATTGTTTCGCCAGGTCAGGATGGTATTCGAAAAGTTGTTTTACGTCGGCTGGCATTTCTGCAATGGGGGTGTACCCAGAGAAATTGCTGGGTAAGACCGGCCAGGCATCGCTGATAGCGTTGCCTTTGAAGTAATCATTAACGATTGTCTGCCGGTCGACTCCCATGGCTAGAGCCTGTCTAACTTTAACATCGTTGAAAGGTGCGATGTCGGTACGCATGAAGATGACATTTGCGCCGGAAGGTACCGTCTTTTTGGATAATAGCTCGGGATTACTCCTTTTAAGTCCTTCAACTTTATCAAAGCTGACACTGAGTATATCAATTTTGTGTGTCCTCATGTTGGCCATTCGAGTTTCTTCATCAACAATGATAAGCGCGCGTAAGTTATCAGCATAGGGTAGTTTGTTTTTGGGATTAACTGGGTCAGACTGCCAGTAGCTGGGATTACGTCTCCATGTGATTGCGCTTCCAGCTACACTGTCTGATACTATCCAGGCACCGGTGCCACAAGCATTATGCCAGTCATTCATGTCATAGCTCGCAGACTCTGTCGGCAAGACGAATAACCAGCTACCAAGGTCAACAATACCACTATATGGTGTAAATAATTTGTACGTAATTTTCCAGTTATCCGTCGTAATCATATATGACGCAGCCAGAAACGGATAATTGATACTTTTAAGTTCTGCAATCCAGACATCGATTTCCGCATCACTTCTGCCATTCTTTTTCGCAGTATCTCGCCACGTTTGTATACCTGCAGTATCTGTCCATTCCGTAAATCCGTATGCGGTATAGCGTGGGTCCTTCTGTCCTCTCTTGAATGTATAGACAATGTCAGCCGCCGTCATCTCGCGGCCTTTGGCCGGTAATTTATCCTGGAAAAATACGCCATGACGGACATTAAATATCATTTCACTCAGGCTTATTACTTCCCAGCTTTCAGCCGCCATACCGGTGCGCCACTTGGTCGGGATATGAGAGCCGGTAAAAGGATTTTCCTTGGTGCCTTCCGGACCTTTTGCCCAGTCGGCTGAAATTAATTTATCGTAGGTTAAAGCGCCAACATGACCTCCAATAGCGGAAACGATGGGGTCGAAGTAATCGGTTGCCTTATCATGCCCGATTCTAAATGTAAGTGAACCTCCGTATTCTGGCTCCGCTGCGGTGGGAGTGGTTGGAGTAGTTGGTGTGGTTGGAGTAGTTGGTGTGGTCGGTGTAGTTGGTGTAGTTGGTGTGGTCGGTGTAGTTGGTGTGGCTTCCTTTTCTCCGCATGAGGTCAGTAACATGACTGCAATAAGGACCCCTGTCACCAGCAAAAAGTAGAACTTCCTTGCCATCTCTTCTCCTTTTTAGTAAATTTCACTGTGGTATTAAATGATTGTATACCGTTTAAATACGCCACCATGTATTATCTTTAATGTCACATCCTGCACCTCCATCTCATATTTTGTTTTTCTTTATACACAATCTAAATGTGAAGAGATAGTGTTAGCTTATTTTAAGATGTCTTTTGTTTTACTCTTTCTCTTTTTAAAGCGCCGCTATATCTGCCGACCCCTCCCCTTAACCGAGGATCAAGTAAATCTCTCACGGCATCACCCCACATATTGACACCGTAGATGACTATAGTCAGCACCAGTCCCGGGAAAATGGCTAACCACCAGGCTTCATACATAAAGCGGCGTCCTTCCGCGGAAAGCATGCCTCCCCAGGTGGGTGTCGGTGGGGGTAAACCTAAACCAAGAAAGCTCAAACCTGCTTCTGCCATGATATTGCCGGCAATAGATGTACTGAAGATAATAACCATCATTGGCATAATATTTGGGAAGACGTGACGCACAATCATATGCCATGTATCACTGCCGATTGCCTGCGCCGCATCCATATAGACATTCGAGCGTATGGCCATTACTCCACTCCTGACTACTCTTGCCCATTGGATACCGCCATTAATACCCATAATAAGTATCAGTTGCACCAACCCGGCACCAAGTACTCCTACCAGAGTAATCAGAATAACCAGTGGAGGTATACTCAAGGCTACATCAACAAATCTCTGTACCAGAACATCGAACCAGCCACCTAAATAACCAGAGAGAAGTCCCAAAAGCGTCGCCACCAGCACATTTACTAAACTCGCTCCAAGTCCTACATACAGAGAAACACGTCCTCCGTATATGATGCGACTTAACATATCGCGGCCTAGATTATCAGTACCGAGCCAGTGATCTATTGAGGGTCCCTCCAGTTTATCCTTCAAATTACTTTCAACTGGTGAGTATGGTGCAATTACATTCGCAAATACGGAACAAATCAGCAGAATAATAACCACTATTGCCCCGAAGGTCCCTAAAGGTTTCTCTTTAATCAACCTTCTGAAGAAATCCATAAAAGCCGAGTATTTTTTTACCTTACTGCTCTCAGATACTTTCCCAATAGAAGTCATAATAAGAAGCCTCTTTCTTCGTTACTTGTAGCGAATACGTGGGTCAAGCCATGCATAACTCAAATCAGTCAGGAGAATGGTTATCAACCCAACTGTGCTAAAAAATGCATTCATGCCGGTAATATACGGGTAATCACGGGTTTGAATAGCATCAACGAATAATCGACCCATACCAGGTATATTGAAAATTTGCTCCATAATGACGGCACCGCCAATCACCACTCCTATCTGACCGGAAATAATCGTAACTACCGGAATAGCAGCATTCTTAAGCACATGACGGACGAGGACTACTCGTTCCCGAAGCCCTTTTGCCCAGGCAGTACGCACATAATCCTGCCTGAGTACGTCGAGCATAGTAGTGCGTAGCATTCTCACTGTGAGCCCGGCCATGCCAAATCCAAGGATAGTAGCTGGGATAAGAAATTGCTGAAGATTAAGCCCCAAATTTTCTGTAATTGGGATATACCTTTCCGGTGGAGACCACCCCCACCATATTGAAGGGAATACCATGACCATGGTTGCCAGCCAGAAGCTTGGTATGGCAACAGCGAGGATAGCGAAACTACGGGCAAAATAATCCCCGATACTATCCTGTCGTATGGCGGACAGAATACCTATAGGAAAAGCAATTATCTGGGCAATAATAAAAGCCAAAATACCAAGCTCAAAGGTAACAGGAAGTCTTGCAATTACATCAGTGGTGACATTTTTTTGTGTCCAGAGGGATTTACCCATGTCACCACGTATCAGTCCGGACAACCACTCCCAGTACTGGGTAAGAATTGGTTTGTCGAGACCAACCATCCGCCTTATGGCTTCAACGTCAATTTGCTGCTGGCCTGCTTGCTCGTGTGAATGCTGCATTACCATCAGCTCAATAACACTGCCAGGCATTAAACGAATAAGCATGAATACTAGGATAGTTAATAATAAAAAGGTGGGTATCAAAAGGAGTATTCTTCTAATAATATAGTTTCCCATTATACCCGCCTCCTCTTCACTAGCTGTTAGTTATGATCTTGGTCACAAGACTATTCATTCTCTTTCAACTCTGCCTTAACCAAAATCAGACTCATTACGAGCTCTGTTTGCAGTTTTATATATTTATCCAGGGTGAAGAAGCTTCTTAAGAACCACCGTCTTAGACCCCAGTCAAAACCCTGCATCACTATGTTATGCGCGAGTAAAAGGGGATCCTGAACTTTGAACACCCCCTCTTTAACTCCCTTTTGAATCATTCTTTTGAAGAAGTGAATGTAATCTGCCTGGGATTTCATTAGCGCACGGCGGTCAGTTTCTGAGAAATTGATGATTTCACGGTTGTAGAAAATATTTTTGTCGGCGGCGTCATTACACCACTGGTAGTATATCTGGATACATTCTTTCAAAGCATCAGCCGTTTTAACATTACCCAATTTTTTTAGGAAATCTTCTATGAAGTTTACGTCTGTATCAAGGAGTAATAGATGTAAAATATCATCTTTAGATCCAATATAACGGTATATCGCACCCTCGGTCATTTTGCAGGATTCAGCTAGCTCACGCATGGTAGTCCTGTCATAACCTTTTTCTAAAAATAGTCCAAGCGCATTCTGAATAATATGTCCCCTGCGTTCTTGTACCAGCTTATCGTTCCTAGAATACGTACGAATGTTTTTTAGCATAAGCTCTACTTTCTGTGTTAGGATAATGAGTGATGGTTCACTCACTCGGAATTATATTGGCGATTTGGTAATTTGTCAATAGGCAATTTTGAGGAATTGCCATTGGGATCTTCTCTTCCTTAATCTATCTTGCTAAAAGAATAAGAGGAAAAAGATTGGATATATTTTCATTTTAACCGTAGAAGAGTATCATAACGCTAAACGGGGTGAATAGTGAATCTTCGTACTTCCCTAAACAGACGCCCGGACCTCGATTGGCTCAGAATCATCGTCGTGACCATGCTCGTACCATTTCACACGGCAATGACCTTTGCGCCATACGATTGGTATCTACGTAATGGACAGCTTAACCTAGCAATCCAGGGACTGGTGAATGTGCTGGATAAGTACCATATGGAATTGTTGTTCCTGATTACTGGCGCGGCTATGTTCTTTTCATTAGGTGTCCGTAACGTGAAAGGTTACTTATTAGAAAGGTTGCAGAGACTGGTCGTACCACTTATCTTTGGAATGTTGGTTATTGTGCCACCCTGCTACTGGATAGCCGCAAAGCAATTCTGGTTTTATTCTGGTTCTGTATGGGATTATTACCTGTTGTTCTGGAAGCAAAACCTTATTCCTTTCCAGGACAATTTTAGTCCCGGGGCGCTCTGGTTTCTCTGGTACCTGATTTTCTATACGATTGCACTGTCACCGGTCTTGATATTCATTAGAAAAAAGTGCAGCGAGGAATTTTTTCACAAATTAGGTAAGCCTTTTGAAAATCCCCTTACTATATTTGCTATGGTTATTCCGATTATTCTGGTACAAATATACTCCGAGTGGGTGATTACAGGTGATTTTCTTGTACTATACTATGTTATCTTTTTTATTTATGGATTCTTTTTATTTTCGTCGTCGGGATTTGAGAAAGGGCTAAATCGGAGTGGTCCTGCAGCCATAGTAATAGCCATAATCACAATGACAATATTTATGATGCTGATATTCCCAGAATGGAACAAATCTCTCCTTGGACTTCAATACTGGACGAACCTGCATGGCGAAAGAGGAAATACCGGCTTCATCATCTTCCAAATGCTTATCAGCCTGTGTACCTGGAGTTGGATAATCAGCTTGTTATACCTTGCCCGGAAATTTCTCAATTTTTCAAATCGATTTGTGGCGTATGGTAATGACGTCGTTCTGCCCTATTATATTGTCCATTCAACAGCTATCGCTCTGATTGGCTGGTGGATAATACATCAAACATGGGACGTCTTGCCAAAATATACGCTAAATGTAGTGCTAGCTTTTCTCGCTACCGTCGTTTTCTGCGAAATAATGAGACGAACAAATGTTACCCGTTTTCTGTTAGGTATGCGTTTAGAGAAAAGAATGTCACGGTAACCCGATCGATTAAGTTTTGACGCCTTATAAGTGAAAAAATAATATCAAAATGACTTTGGAATGTCTTGACAAGGTTGTAATTCACTCCTATAATTCCTAGTGAGTAACTACTCACTCATCGTTATCTTGAAAGTGCCATTCTATTGTTGTCTAATGCCATGGATTTCAGTGGAGAGGGGTGATTTAAGGTAGCATTGAGACAATCCAAACTATTTAAAGATACGTTTTGTCATGGCTGTTGTATTAGCATAAAAACATATAAGGAGATTCGGAATGGCTGATTTAGTACCTTGGGTTAATATGATGCCGATACATTTCGGGATAAGACAAATAAAAAATATTGGTGGTTATGGTGATGTCACCAATCTATCGGTAACCTACCTGACCGATAAGAAAATGCTAAAAAAATATCTACCGGATTGTTTTGATATCTCTGGAGAACCACTAGTCAAGGTTTATTACGCGAATAATCGGGATATAGGATGGCTAGCGGGAGGAGCATATAATCTTCTAGGTGTGGATGTTCCATGTATTTACAACGGGAAAGAGGAACACATGGAAGGAAAGTATTGTCTCGTTTTATGGGAGAACTTGACCGACCCTATTTTAACTGGAAGAGAATTACAAGGAATACCTAAAATATATGCTGAAATCGAAGACCATATTAAAACTGAAGGTGAGTGGAGAACTTCCGCGCACTACCGCGGTCATAATATCGTGAATATCACCATAAAAGAAACACGTCCGATGACCCACGAAGAAATTGAAGCAAGGAGGCAACTTCCGGGAAAAGATTGGTTTGGCTGGAAATATGTTCCCAAGACTGGCGAGGAAGGCGCCGAGGTCAGTTACCCGACCCTGTACCCGCTTGGCGACGGTACTTGGGAAGCAATCTGGGGCGAAGGAAAAGTAGAATGGAACCATCTTACCTGGGAGCAAAATCCCACCCAGTTCTACATAGTGAATGCGCTAGCAGACCTGCCCATCCTTGAATATCGCGAAGCGACGATTTCAAAGACGGGATTCCCACCTCCTGCCGATTGCTGGTGGAAACCGCCACCCCCAACAGGACCTTATAGAATTTGGCGTCGATTACGTTAACAAGCGACGATAGAACCAGAAAGGAAGCTGTTATATGAGCATACCCAGTTTATCGCTCACCGGGAAGGTCGCGCTGGTTACCGGCGCGCGGCGGGGAATTGGTACAGCCATTGCCATTATCCTCGCTGAGGCGGGAGCTGATGTAGCGATTGCTGATTTAGTCGTCCAAACAGGTGAGCTGGCTGAAGTTTCAAAGAAGATTGAACAGTGTGGACGACGATCTCTCTGTATACAAGTAGATATCTCCAAACAGGCTGATGTCGAAATAATGGTTCAAAAAGTAGTCAATGAATTCGGTACTATTGATATCCTGGTAAACAATGCCGGTGTTGGCCATGGGAATACTCCGGACGAACCCGAAACATTCGATGCCACAATGCAAGGATCGGCAGAGAGAGTGGCTCGAGTTTTGAATGAGTCCCTCATTACGAATATGCCTAAAGAGGAATGGGAACAAACGCTTGCCATCAACCTCGGAGGCTGTTACTTGTGCTCCCAGGCTGTAGCTAAAATCATGATAGAACGGAAGAAGGGGAGTATTATCAACATATCATCAATAATGGCATTCGCCAGGGGAAGGTCATTGATGTCACCATATAACGCCTCCAAAAGAGGCATCGTCTGGTTCACCGAGGGACTTGCCAGTGATTTAGCGAAACATCACATTCGGGTCAATGCAATCGCACCGGGTGGGATAATGACAGAAATGATGCGCTATATCTGGGCATTTCCGGAACGGCTGAAAAATATTGAAAATAACATGCCGCTAAGTAACTCATTATTACCTGCAAGCGCTTGTGCTCAAGCTGTTTTGTTTTTTGCTTCCGATCTTTCTGAATTTATTACCGGGCAAACTATCTGTGTAGATGCTGGTCTGTCAGTGACTCAACCCATGTAATTAACATAATTAACATGAAATACCCTGAGAAATGGTTTGAAATAAGGTGGTAGTTACATGATACGTTTTATCCATCTTTTTAACTATGCTGAGGGTGTCTCTAATAAAGATGGTGAAGTCTGGTACCTGGAAGAGCATGTCCCACAGGCGAAGAGACTACCCGGTATTATCCGCTACCGCTCCTGGAAACAGGTGGATGTGGGACTTCCTTATCCAAGTAATGGTCTTCCGACACCTTTGGACCAGTATGTACGCCGGACAGAACTCTGTTTCGAAAATAAGAGAGTTGGAATCCAGTCTGTAGTTAGTAATCCTCAACTCTGGTTACCTTCTCAAAAAGGAGTACCCGGTTTTAGAGAGTTTGAGTGCATGTTCCTTAATGAAGAACCTGAATTCAATTTTTTAAGAGACGCACCGCCCCAACATTATAAATATATGACACTACCACTCTGGTGGCCTAAAGGTAGACCGCAAGTCGATGAAAATGAAGAGATTTTTATTGATAGCTATTGCCTCCGGTATGTACCCGGTATCTCCTGGGCGGACGGTGAAGACTGGTACTTGGGTCATCACACCCGCGAAGGTAAACAGCTCCCTGGAATGAAACATTATATGACCTGGCGGACGATACACGTTACAGAGCCAGCGGATTCACTACTAAAACCAAATAAGTGGGCACGGCTGACCGAACTCGGTATGAGCCCTAGTGCATTTAAAGCTACCATGATTAATGAAGAGACACGGGTACGTTTTACACCGCCTACCATCCGACCGATGGGTGTGATCGACTGGTCGCGAGGAGGCTGGTTGAATATTTCCATCAAACTCGACCAATATGATGACCTGCTCAAATAGGAAAATTAGTAACATTATTTGTTGAATCAAGAGGTGAGACGATGGCAAAAAAAGGGCGGTTAACAAAGGATAAATTCGGTACCAACATGCCGGTCGACGCTCCTTTATACAGCAGGCCGCCGATTTACTACGAAGATGTGGAAGAAATATCTCTAACTTATGAAACCGATGGTAACGCGGTGCTGGATATTCTCCCCGAAGGACTTGAGCTGTCCGAACCTGCAATTGGGACCGTTTTAATACGAAGGTATCCGTTCAGCACGCTTGGTCCCTATGAGGAGGTAATCCTGATTGTTGGTTGCACTTTCCAGGGAAAACCCAGGTCCTATATACCTCATATTGTGGTGAATTCCGATATCCCAATGGCGGCGGGACGTGAAATCTGGGGATATCCAAAGAAATTTGCTCACATCACACTGGAGAAAGATGGTGACCTCATTATCGGTATAATGGAAAGACCGAAGGGCAACCGTATTTGTACCGGAGTGGTCAGACCGGAAAAGCCGTTACCAATAGTAGAGACAGGGAAAATGCCTGGTTTATCTTTTAGAGTTATCCCGAGTCCCGATGGGAGTATTAAACCATCACTAGCCGAATTAATTGAAACACCAACGGAAACCACCAACGTTGATGCATATATTGGTGCAGGATTTCTTGAGTTCAATTCTACCTCCTCCATCGACCCATGGCACAAGCTGGCAGTGAAAAAAATGCTCAGTGCAGTGTACAGGCAATTCGATATGGTTCTGCACCCTGGAAAGGTGGTTAAACGATATTAAGGTTTTCAGATATTCATAATAAATTTCGACAGGGAAGGAGGCAGCAAGCGAATGGTTGAAACAACAAAACCAGTAAAACGAATTCCAGTTATTAGAAGCCTGAAGATTTCCGAAGATGGCACCACAGGTGTATTTATCGGTAAGCGTTGCCGTAATTGTCGGGAATACATGATCGGTTCTCCCGTCTTCTGCCTAAACTGTTCCTCGACTGAATTTGATCCAGTGGAATTTAGTCAAGAGGGAATTTTACGCACTTACACAGTCATTTATGTCCCACCACCTGGCTGGAAAGGTGCAGTCCCATATATTCTTGGTTCGGTGGAAGTCCCGGAGGGGATTGAAATAACCACCGAGGTCATTGATTGCCCTAAGGAAGCACTAAAAGTTGGCATGAAAATGAAACTGGCGATGAAAGTCGGAGGACAGGATAGCGAAGGTAATGAACTCATTGTTCATAAATGGCAGCCGGTAAATCAGGGGGTGATAAAATGAGTGCCAAACCCGGAAGAGAAGTAGTTGTAGCCGGTATCGGATTACACCCATTCGGACGGTTCCCGGACAGATCAATTGAAGCAATGTCGGGACGGGCAGTCCTGGAAGCTTTAAAAGATGCCGGAGTGAGTTACCCCCAAATTCAGGCCGCTTATTTTGGTCATGTTTACTTTAATGGGATGTCTATGGGTGAAGGCATTCTGAATGGACTAGGCCTCACAGGAATCCCCATATTTAATGTCGAGAATGCCTGTTCTTCAAGCTCTACTGCTTTTGAGATGGCTTTCTGGGCGGTTGCCAGCGGTGTTTATGACATCGCACTTACTTTCGGTGCAGAGAAAGTACCCAGAGGACCGGTATCGGTAACTGCAGAAACCAGTCCGGCGCGTTTACTTGGTACCGACCATATGATGGCTTCCTATGCTTTGCGGGCGAGACGCTACATGGAAGAATTCAGTGCACCAGTAGAAGCTTTTGCTCACGTTGCCGAGAAGGCACATAGAAATGCAGTACACAATCATTATGCACAATTCCAGAAAGTGTTTACCCTGCAAGAGATATTGAATTCACGCATGATTGCTGATCCACTAACACTATATCAGTGTTGCCCCACAAGTGACGGTGCCTCTGCCGCTGTGATATGCGCCCGAGAGGTGGCAGAGAAATACAAAATGGATGGAAAACGCTTGATAAGCGTTGCAGGAATGGGAATTAAAACCTCGGCTTATGAAGACAGAAAGGGAGAACACATAATTACCGCCCGCACTGCCAAAGAAGCCTACGAGATGGCTGGTCTCGGACCTGAGGATGTCGATGTAGTGCAGGTCCATGACGCTGCTACAAACGCTGGCATCTTTCAACTAGAGGGTTTAGGACTGGTGGAAAGAGGCAAGGGTTGGGTAGCCGAACTGGAAGGTCAAACAGAAATAAATGGTAAAATCCCCACCAACACCGACGGTGGTCTACAGGCTATGGGACATCCACTGGGAGCCACTGGAATCAGAATGCTGCATGAACTGGTAACTCAACTGAGGGGTGAAGCCGGTGCCAGACAGGTCGTTAATCCAAGAATAGGTATCGCGGAGAACAGTGGTGCCGGTGAAGTGTGCACCGTAATTATCCTGAAAAAATAGCGAGGGTAACATGGAGATACTGGATTCGGGAATCGGAGAGCTATTCCACATTCCTGACCTTGATGGACATCGAGCATACATTCGAGAGAATAAAAAACGTGCCCTTGTCGAAAAGGTGATGACCGAGCAGGAAGCGATCAGTAAGTATGTAAATGATGGCGATTATCTTTGCTACGACTGTACGATGTTGATGCGGGGTCCGAGTTCACTGGTAAGAGAAGTAATCCGCCAGCGAAAGAAGAACTTGGGACTCGGCGGGAGATTCACTTACATGATCGTTATTTTAATGGCCGCAGCTGGGTGCGTCAACCGTATCGATATCGGATACATTGGTGTGGGTGCCGCCTTAAAACGTGCTTTTGACCAAGGCATCAAAGTTGCTGAATGGAGCAATTCGACACTCACGATGAGACTTCTCGCAGGATCGCTGGGTATCCCCTTCATTCCGATTCGTTTTCTCGGTGGTACGGGAGCGTTCCATTATTCAGCAGCAAAACTGGCTAAAGACCCTTGGGGCGATAAAGAGGTTGTACTGGTACCTGCCCTCAATCCTGATGTGGGACTGATTCATGTCCACCAGTGTGATGTCTACGGCAACGCACGTATATTTGGTCCCAGTGTTTCTCCGCTGGAAATTGCTACCGCATCTAAGAAAGTTATAGTCTCCACCGAAGAGATTATAGATACGGAGTATATCCGGCGTGATCCGGGTCGCACTACTATTCCCTATTATCTGGTGGACGCTGTGGTCGAGGCACCTTTCGGGTCCCACCCTGGCGAGGTTGCGGGTGTATACGCCAGTGACCCTGAATCTATTTTTGAAATGTTCCGTGTGGCTGGAGATGCAACCGGAAAACAAATGGAACAGTTCCTGGAGAAAACGGTGTATAGTATTACCAACCATAAAGAATATTTGGAGAAAATTGTCGGTCTGGAAAAAATACTCGCATTGAAGCGTAGAGCTACTATTAAACAGGGTTATTCATAAATAACAGGAAGGTTAACTATGACTAGAGCAACAACATTTACGGAAGCTGAAGCAAGTTGTTGTATCACCGCCAGGATGATAAAACAAGGCTGGGATAAAAGCTACTGGGTCGGTGGTGGCGGTACGCCCCTCATCTCCGCACTAATGGCGCAGAAACTCTATGTACCATATCTGACGCTGGTACTGGAGGATGGCGTTATTGCTCCGCAACCGGATATTCCCCTCGACCCGCTAATGGTTTTTGTCAGTGCCAAGGCTAATTACCGGGCGGTTGCCTGGACAAACATGAATACTGTCTGCAGTCATGCCTCACTGGGACTATTCGATTATGGCATCCTGCTTACCCTGCAGACCGACCCTTATGGCAATATCAACAGCTCTTTTTTAGGGGGTGATTTCTATCATCCTGTTCGACGATTCGGTGGAGCAGGTGGGGCTAACGAGATTGCTTCAATGTGCTGGCGGACTATATTGCATTGCACCCAAGAAAAAAGGAAGTTCGTGAAGAAGATGGACTTCATTACCTCCCCGGGCTATCTGGATGGTTCGCCTCATGCTCGCGAGAGGGCAGGCTTACCCGCCAATACGGGTCCCTATCGAGTGGTGACTCCCGAGGCTGTATTTGGTTTTGATGAGGAAACAAGGTATATGAAACTTCTGGCAATTGCCGAGTGGGTCGAGGTAAAAGATGTACTGGACAAAATGGATTTCGAGCCAATGACTGCTAAAAAAATGGAAAGGTTAGAACCGCCCACCGAGGAAGAACTTCAGATTCTGCGTGTCAATGTCGATCCAAGCGGTGGAACAATCGGGGAAGGTAAATGGATTAATCTATAAAAAGATTGCGTTTGTCCAGTGTTATTTAAGAGGAGAACGAAAATATGGCAATGACCGAACAACAATTAAAAGAGATCTTCCGCCCTGAAGATGTCCACATGGGTAAGATGAAAGTTGATGAGGAGAAATGTTCAGGTTGTGGACTATGCGTTGAGAACTGCCTTTTCCGTACCTGGGAGATGGGCAGTAATAAAAAACCCCGTTTTAAAGAGGATGTGCCATGTTTCAGTTGTTATAACTGTATGGTAGCCTGCCCCAAAGATGCCATATCTATTGTAGAACCTTATCATGTGAGCTCAGGATTCTGGAAGACATTGCCATACGCTTTGCCAGCCGTTAGGCCTCTAGAGCCTCGCACTGCAGATAACAAACTAGACCAATGGACAGAAATCGAGAGAGCTATTTTTACCAGGCGAAGTGTTCGCAATTTCCTGGATAAACCTGTGCCTGAACCGCTTATCAGGAGAGTCATTGAGGCAGGTCGCTTTGCCCCTACCAGCGGAAATTGCCAGCCTTTCCAATTTGTTGTCGTGACCAATAAAGCTCTCATCAAAGAATTAAATGATACATCCTTCTATATTATCAATAGCATGTATAAAGCCTATATGAGTGATGAGGGTATAAAAGCAATAGCCAAAGGATATGAAGCCGTCCCGAACCCAGGAGCCTGGGACCCGCGCATAATACTGGGTGGTGTCGGAGTAAGTGTGGTAAAAAGGGTTAATGATGTGTTGTTAGGCGCACCCGCAGTAATCCTGATAGCAGGCGATAGTCGTTCTATTGGTGGTCCTCAAATCCAGGTAGGTATCTGCGGACAGAATATGGTTCTTGTAGCAAACTCTCTAGGGATTAAGGCCACCTGGGTCGGATTTGTCGCTTATGCTGGAGCTGTACCTTCTCTTAGTGCTAAACTCGGTCTGCTACCTGGTTTCTCTATTATTTCCTCAATTGTACTTGGGTATCCAAAATTTAGGCAGGAAGGTATTGTAGCACGTGAATACCGTCCGATTACCTGGCACAGGGAAGGGAAGGACAGCACTGATGTGGAATCAGTTCCGACTCTTCCAGAAGTAAAAGCGGTTCGTCTGCGGAGTAGTAAGAAATAGCCTTGGTTTGACTGCCAGACGCCAATAACCCTTTAGCCACAGGGGAAGCAGATGATTAAACACGTTTTCGTGGGATTTCTGAATAGGTTGAATGAACCGGATGCCACAAGGTGGTATTTCCGGTATCACAGCAAAGAAGTCGTCAGATATGTCGGACCTTGGTTACGCCGCTACGAAACTTACAAATCTTACCCACTACCTGTAGAGGCAAAACGTTTCGGTGCCATTGGTGGTTTTATGACCGAGCTCTGGTATACCAGTGTCAGTGATTTTATAGAAGCTGGCGCTAATTTTAAAACATATACACCACCTCCGGGAGGATGGGATTTAGCTCTGGGTCCGGTTACTATTGTGCCTGCGATACCGAGTGAATATTTTTTAGGTAGGGAACTTGTACCATCAGAGAAACCAATTTTGCGCTGGTATCGAATCATTAAATATCCAGAGGGCGTCTCGTTGGAGGATGGTGAAAAGTGGTATCTGGAGATTTATGTAAAGGAAATAATGAAGCAAGTTGGTTTATTAAAATACATCAGTCACCGCGTTCTGGAACAACCACCGATTAAAACACCCTGGCACCGGGTTGAGGAACTCTGGTATGAAAATATGGATGCCTGGCACAGGGCAGTTGTTGATTCACCACCCCATTATAGTAAACCCCCATGGGATAAAGCAGAACCTTTTATAGACATGGTGAGTACTTTTGTCGGACAAAAACCTGATATTGATTTCTTAAAAGACAATCCGATTATTCCTTAACCTCAACATAGTGATTTCTGTATATTTTGATAACGATATCACGTAATTTTGCTAGTGAATCTGCCAGGTCTTTGAGCTCATCATCAGAAAGAAAATCCAAAATATCCTTGGTCCCGCCCCTGACAGTTTGAACCCACTCCTGAAACACGTGTTTGCCGCTTACGGTAAGTTTAATTTTTATACTTCGTCTGTCGGTAATATCAGTCTCTCTTTGTACATATCCTAGCTCTTCCAATTTATCGACCATATGAGTCATTTGCGGCCTGGGAATCTGTAGCGAATCAGCCACTTCGGAGATATGCATTTCTCCTGAATCGTGGAGAATTTTCATAATGCCGAAGTGCGGGGCAGATATGTCTTCCTTAATCGCGGGAAACACATCCTTAAGTAATATATTCGAGATACTTTTGCCAATCACCGGCGGAATGATGAGTAAATCATCAGTAATCTGATGGATATTTTCTTCCCTCATTATATGTCAACCTTTCATCTTTTAAGCAAGAAACCCTCCATCGACAGTGAGTGTAGTTCCAGTAATGTAGCTGGCGGCGTCTGAAGCCAGAAACAATGCAGCAGCGGCAATTTCGCTTACCTCGCCATACCGTGCCATGGGTATTCTGTCAGTCATTAGCAAATTTTGCACCGCAACCGGCTCTAAAGTAGTTTGGATGGAAAATCTCTGAAGCAATTGCTTATATGTTTCTTGAAAAGCCGGCGATTTTATATCCCACATTCCACGTGTCATTTCTGTTTTTATGTAGCCGGGTGCGATCGCGTTGACTCTAATGTTGAATTTACCCAAGTCCCAGGCAAGACCACGAGTCAATAATGTAACTCCGGATTTAGATGCGGCATAAGGACTGCTCGCTCTACGCACTGCTCCCAAACCTTCTATAGATGCGATATTAATAATACTTCCGCTTCGTTTCTCCATCATGTATTTAATGGCTGACTTGCAGCATAGATAACAACCCTTCAGGTTGATGTCGAGTACTTTATCCCAATCAGCTTCCGAAAGGTCTTGAATAATCGGCGTGGCGGGGCTTATACCGGCATTATTCACCAGGATATCAATCTTGCTGTATTCAGCAATTACCTTGTTTGTCATATCCTGAACTTGCTGGCTTTGAGAGACATCCGTAGTTAGAGCTAAACATTTACGTCCAAGTTTCCTGATTTCGCCAGCAGTAGTTTCAACTTCCCCATCATTTATATAGTCGCAGATAGCCAGGTCGGCTCCAGCTTCAGCCAAGGCAAGTGCAATCGCCTTACCAATACCTCTCCTCCCTCCTGTGACAATCGCCACTTTGTTAGTCAGGGAAAACCGCTCCAGGACTGTCATTATATTTTCTCCTTGTATGAACATTAAGAGGTAACTAAATTGTTTAAAGCAAAGTTTTGTATTATCTATTCAAGAATCTTGACGGCTCCCATGCTGCCTCCGGTGTATTTACTAATTACTCCATCGTAAGTTTCTTTCACCTCGAGGTCAGCCAATTTGTTAATAATGTGTGACATTGTAGGTAACTGTTCCCAAGTAGCTTTGTGAAACTGGATTTTCGCCTTCCCAACCGAAATCTCTTTTGGTACTGCTGGTTTAGCACCAATTTGTGTCGAAATCGTGAGATAGTCGGCATCCGCTTCTTCCGGATGCCCGGTTTTCATTACATATTTGTGACTGATAATACCGGCATTGGGTTGTGCACCTTTTTGACGTTCGAGAATTTCAGCCAGAGTCAAGGTTTCGATGTTTTCAAGGCTCATATCCAGAAAATTAAATCCATACCATGATGCTGATACATGAAGCTTATCCTGTAAGACTCTGGCAGGTGGAATTTCAGCATAAATCTTTGGCCAACCCAGGGTCTCACGGCCTCCTAATATCGGCTCAGTCATATTTTCCCAGACAACATAATTGAAACTACCGATTACCTGCTCCTTTTTACCACGGAAAGCTACGGGAAAATTGACCAGTATCAGGTTATAACCTCGACCAGCTAACCACAGCAGTGCCCCCTGATAAACAGCCGTAACACTCACTACAGGTTGCCCCTGGACTGTTAATTTCTTACCTGGTGGCAATAAAGCTTCAAGTTGTTCTTTGCGTGACAAGAAACTAACTGATACCGACGTAACATCGGTGGCAATCGTTGAGTCTGAAATCATTTCATCAATGGTCTTACCCTTCGATGCTTTCAGGGCTTTAATTTGTTCTAGATTAGTGGGCATAATTTGACTTCCGACAAATTCAAAATCTTCAGACATGTTTACACCTCACATATATTATTTATATTTGTTAACTATTACAATATATAATTATTTTATCTGCCATGTCAATATTGATCTATACTTATTTACCCTGTTTATCAGCCGTGCTAAAATACTCTTGGTATATCGAATAATGTCAATAAAGGATGAATGATATGAAAATATTTGACCTCAGTGTTACGCTTGAACCCCGAGAAAAAGTACAGGCTTTGGGTGTTGATATTGAATACCGCACTCATAACGCCGGTGGCAAAGAAATGTTGCCTATTTTTAGCTGTACAGAAGAAGATCTACCCGGTGGAATGGGCTGGACAGTGGAGCGACTCACACTCATAACTCATGATGGCACACACATCGACGCTCCATGGCATTATGGTCCAGTATCCGGAGGCAAAAAAGCCCGGACTATTGATGAGTGCCCTATTGAATGGTTCTTTGGGGATGGTGTTATCCTTGATATGCGTCACAAACCCCAGGGCAGTGGCATCACAATAGACGACCTTAAGGAGGCTTTAGATAAAATTCATTACAAGCTCAAATCCGGTGACATTGTTTGTCTGCAGACAGGGGCTGACAAATACTGGGGTAACCGCGATTTTTCCAGCTATGGATGTGGATTAATCCGCAAGTCTACGCTATGGCTAGTTGAGCAGGGTATCAAAGTCATTGGCACAGATGCATGGGGACTGGATAGGCCTTTTTATGCTATTCGTGAGGAGTTCCTGAAGACCAAAGACAAGAGCGTAATCTGGTGCGCACATTACGCTGGTTTGGAAAAAGAATATTGCCAGATAGAAAAGCTAGCTAACCTGGATAAATTACCCCGACCTTATGGCTTTAAGCTTGCCTGCTTTCCTATCAGCATCAGGGGTGCAAGTGGTGGCTGGACACGAGTAACTGCCATTTTTGAGGATGAGTCTGAATCAAAACTAAAGCAAAGGGCGCGGAGTAAAAAGCGGGTAAGCGAATAAATGCTCATGGGGAGAAGGAAATGGTCAAACTGATATATTGTCTACGCCGTCTACCGCACCTTTCTCGTAAAGAATTCCAAGAGTACTGGCGTGAAAATCATGGTCCGCTAGTACACAGTTTTCAAGACGTAATGCACCTTCGACGCTATGTACAATGTCATACATTCTCATACGATTGGTTGGATTCATCCCAGCGGGCTACTGGCAGATCTGAGCCTTTTGACGGTGTCGCAGAGCTCTGGTGGGAAAGCCGGGAGGATTTTGCCCCAGTCAATCGTACACAAGCACGACAGCACGCCGATTCTGCATTATATCAAGATGAACTGAAGTTCATCGACATTCCACGCTCGCCGGTCTGGCTGACAGAAGAGTATCCATTTATCACAGCAGTCCCCGAAGCGGGAGAGGGAGCCGAACCTGATAACCGGGTGAAGTTCATTTATCCTTTACGAAAATTACCGAACCTTACACGGGCACAGTTCCAGCATTACTGGTTGATGAACCATGGACCACTGGTCTTGAGTTTTCATCCCGCTATGAAAGTCCAACGTTATATACAAAGCCACACTATGTACGAAGCTATTAATATGCAAATGCAGTTGGAAAGGAATCGTGTTGATTACTATGATGGAGTAGCAGAATTGTGGTGGGATTCTTTAGAAACATATACTCCAGAAAGTAAGGAATCTGCACATGCAAAGGCAAATCGCATACTCTTCGAGGACGAACAGAAGTTTATCGACCACACACAGTCTCCGATGTTCTTGACCAGGGAGTACGTATTCGTAAACCGTTAGTCAATTTGATTGAGCGTGATAGTCAACGTTATTCTGTCTTAGGTGTCTGTTCTTTAGCTCGCTGGCGCATGGCATCCAAATTGAAACTAGAGCCACTGCTCCCAACCCGCCCCAGTGCGTTGAGCTGTCGGTGATAAGTAAATTCAGCATCGATACCCAGAATTTTCATATGGGTATTTAATGCTTCTTTGAGAATAATCATGCCGTCTGGTGGTACTTCTGCCATCAATTTCGCTACCTTCCAGACTTCATCTGCCAGTTTATCTTCTGGCACACTATAATTCACCAACCCTATTTTCTCCGCTTCCTTACCGGTAATCAGCTTAGAGGTCATCAGTAACTCTTTAGCCTTGCGTATACCCAGCAATGTTACCCATAATGGCATGCTGGTAACCCCACCACCACGTGTCGCCGGGTGCCCGAGTATAGCGTTTTCTGCCGCAATCGCCATATCACAGCACATCTGTAAATAACAACCGGCAGCAACGCAATACCCATGTACCTGAGCAATGACTGGTTTGGGGAAATACATTATCATTTGATAGCGCTCACTGATCTTTCGAAGAGTGCGTATGGCATTCTCCGTTGTCCAGCGTTCATAACCTTTCGGAACACTTGTATAAGGGCTACCCTTGATGTCATATCCGGCACTGAAGGAGGGACCAGCACCCGCTAGAATTACAACCCTGACCTCCCGGTCATTATCTGCAGTGGCAAAGGCAATATCAAGGTCTTCAAGCAACTGATAATCAAGAGCATTTCGCTTATCGGGACGGTTCATGGTAATTCGGGCTATCTTTTCTTTGACCTCATAGAGCACGGTTTCCAATTCCATTATATTCTCCTCTTTCTTTCGATTCGTAGGCTCGCCTTGATAAATAAGTTGCCGCATAACAGACGAAAAGGTAATATTTGCACCACAAATCATATGCCCAGATTAATGTAGTGTCAACGGTTCGTTGATATATTAGTTAGGATTTCCAGATTTCCTTGTCCGATTTGAAAGACGCTGTAAAAATCTTCTCAGGGTCATTTGTTTCCTGTACGTTTGGAATTGTCTTAGATGAAACCTGGCTGAAGCCTGGCGGGACGTAGAACGTGAAATCTAGCGGTTTCTTACCAGCCGTCACATCGGTAACATATTGTTGAGCAGCTTCCAGAGAACCAGATGCCACATAAGCGGAACCATTCAAACCTCTATCAGCATGCTGGAATACCCAGCCATAAAGAGAAGCAAGGTCAATTTTAGCAGGATAATTTACTCCAAAAATACCTGAAGCAATATATAGGTGGATGGCCATTTGAAGACTAGGCCATTTTCCATTGCCCCATATTAACCCCGGGCAAAATGGGTCATCTTGTTCTGTATCTAATTTGGATAAGGTAAAAGCTAGTCCTGAAGCTTGTCCAATTGTATGTTCGCAGGAATAATTCTGCCCTTGCGTATTCCAGGACTTATTACTGGATCTCAGGACTGCAGAACGGGCGATGAACTCGCCATATGCTCCGCCGTATGGTATAGAAGCAGCTCGCATCATTGTGAAAGATCCATTCCTGAGAATAGCATGGTAATAACCTTTCTTCCCTGTCTCTTCATACGAAATAACGCCATCTCTGTTTTCGTCGAACTCGTCTAATAGCTGTTGGTAATATGTCGAGCCGGTCAAGGCATCATTTGCTTTGGCATGACTGAGCGCAGTCTTACCCATATCCCACAAGAAACATGCTGGAGCGTAGTACAATGTCTCAGTTATCAATTCTTTGAAGTAGTCTCCGTTAATACTTCCAAGATGTCCTTCAACACTGGCAATTTCTTGCCCGGTAATAACATCCTTCCCGGAAACATAATATTGTCGTTTGCCAACGCCGCGTTTTTCGGCGTATTTATACAAACCGTAGCGCCATAGTGGAGAGTCGTAATCTTTTTTCGAAATCAGATTTTTCCCTTCAACTTCTACAACAGGTATTTCACGGAAGAAATCATCTGGGTAGTTTTTCTTCCTTTGCAATTCTCGGGCTTGTTTTACCGGCACCGTTTTGCAGCAGTAACGCGCGCACAGCGAATCCAGAGCAACCGGATCTTTAGAGGCAAAGACATATCCTTCAGGGACTCTGGTCCCGCCTCCCTGATGGCTGATGTTCGTAAATTCAATACCATCAACAATATGCAACATGTACACATTTTGTCCCTGGACAGCCCTTATGATATCCGCTTGGGTTCCGGCGATACCGTCAGTTTTACGTACAATATATTTGCCGTAGGCATCGATTTTTGGATAACCGCTGTCTTTATCCTGCTCTGGCACCCATACCGCGTGCGGGATTTCTGTTTTCATGCCGGGATATAAAGTAAATGGATATGCATATTTCCATTGGTTACTCCCTTTGATCGCATCTGCCGGAGCTTCTTGAGGATAAAGACCGATACCGAGGTTTTTTATGGCATTGGTCAATAGATCTATGAGATGAATCTTTAACCTGGGTATATTTACCAGGACGCATCCGGGGTAGATAAACCTATCGGATTTGTCATTTGGCTCGCCGCCAATTATAACTTTGTGCAACGTTATCTTTTTATAGTTGGTTCCATCAGGAACAGGTATCTCTCTACCTTTCGAAGGGTCATCATAAAGGCGGTTCAGGTCATATACCATCAACCTGTCTTTAGCTTCACCTGGAGGTACGAATTTACCAGCAAGGCTCTCCTCATACCCATACATTGGATTATCCTTGTGATTTGAAGTATGAGTCTCGGCCAGGTATTTCCGGACGAAATAAAAACCCCACCCCCCATAAAAACTGCCAGTTTTCCCTTCCAGTACTGCCTCTGTGGAGAAAGGTTTACCACCATTGTAATAAAGGCTATAAATACCCGCAGTCATTGACATAGCGGACCCCGCCTCACCAAGAGCCATCTGGTGGTAAGAGATATCCCTCTTATCGTGAAACCAACGCATGAGTGCCGCAATCAACGACCATTCTGTCGATGTATTAGATGCAGTTGTTTCACCATGCGTAATCGCGTCAATGTTCATCGGATTTACTATATTTGGTTTGAAGAGAAGCTTTTTACCGCCTTTAATTCGAGAGGCTACCTCAGCCGTAAAATTATCTATTCTGTCCAACGTACCAAGAACAACATCGAGATATGAATACATATAGTCGATCTTGCCTTTGATTGCCTGCCATGAAGTTTCATCAGATTGATTGATATACTTCTGCAATAATGCAGGTGTTCCTATATAAGCTTTCTTTGGATCTAACTTTAATACAGTTACCGGCACACCTTCCCGGTCGATACTCACCTTACCGATAGTTGATTCATATTTGTTTGACATGTTATTCACATCCCCCTCTAGTATATAGAAATTCTATTCTTTTCATCAATCACTGTAGCAATTTCGGTCTCCATTGGTCACTACATGAAACCAAACAAAGAAGATGCAGCCTTCACTGGAGAGGGTATTAAGACATAAGGAGATTCTGAAGGCATAAAGTTCTTCAAGGATTCTAAGTAGTTTACGTAAACTACAGTGATTCGTACTACCTTACGTAAACAGGGTGGGGTTCGAGGAAACTATTCAGCCACTTAACGATATATCGTGTTTCCGGTAGAGATTGACTCTCCCCCGTCTCACAATAACCAACTAATTTTACCTTCAGGAATCGCTGTCATCGGCATAGATTCATGGGTTGAGCGATTTACTAAAATCTTCTTTATTAAGCACACGTAGCGATAAGGAAGAACTGTCCACCTCAACCATTGGAACCTACGTGTGCTCATTAGCGCAGAAATCCCCGAACACAAATTGGCTGGTCGAAGGCTCCTTCTGGCATGAGTTAATAGGTAGCAGTGACTACATGAGTGCTGGGTTGGCTTGAAATAACATCAACCGGACTCGTGGTTCGAATCCCCTTAGCTCCACCAAAGAATACTTTCCCACAGCAAATCCCACAGATATTTTTTGAGGTCTTGTAAACCCCTTGTCTTCTGACGTTAATTCCGCATATGGTATAGTGCAGATAAATAATCAGCGGTTTCCTAACGACGAGAGCGAAACCAACAAACAGAATCGACCTCAGATGCAGCACAAAGCTACCCCACCCGCTCAAACCGTGCTCAGAAAGCCGACCAGAAAGAACGGCGAACGACACCAAAACGACAAACACACCAGGGGAAAGCATCCCCTTCTTCGGTCACTGATGATTGAGAGCTTCCGTTCCCTCTTAGGTGCTATCGACTTGCGTATCAAGGATTCGCTTCATTAGGATTAACGAGAACTTCACTCCGTCTTTTTCAGAGAGGATGTCTGCTAAAAATACCTTCTGCCCAGAAGAATATGACTTTGGAAAATTTACACTCATGTAATTCATCTTTTTCTTCTCAGATTCCCAAAATCTGTATTTTATCGTCTTATGCCCCTGGTATTTTGACAGAAACCTGTCTATCGACCGACCATCTTTATACCAATTTACGATAGTCTTATTGATCCAAACGTCCTCCCATTTCTGGAAAAACGGAAAATGCACAAGAATATTTCTGACGAAACTAAATAACTCACTTCCAATCTCTGCTTCCATCGGTGGTCTGCTTTTTTTCAGATACTCGATGACCCATTGTATCGGAGGATAATTAAGAATTTCCGCATAGGTGGAAAACGCTTCCTTGATTTTACTGAACCTATGGAAGTCTTCGTTCTCCCAGAATTTATCTGACAGGATCTCATCATACAGGTCATAGAACCTGTTATATGCGAGTGTCAGAAGCTCCTTTTCAGCTAGAGACGGTCTTATTTCATCATCCATTGGCTCGAATTTTAACCTTATATAGCACGTGAAGTCAAAGACTGAAAAGCAAAGAAAGATGGACAGCTGATTGCTCTCTTTCTTTGTGTTATACTACATCACGACGATGCCTATTTCAGTATGTAAATCTGATTATTTTACCGACAGGTCTAGAGAAGTTTTTCTATCTTGTTCACCAGAAGAAGGCAAGAAGCAAAGCGACGGAAATTACTATTGCCCAAAATTTATCGATGTTTTCATCTTGTCCACTACCTCCCTAGAGGCTTTTATCAATGAGCGCATCGCAATTTCACTTGAAATTTGCAGACGTAGGCTTGAGTTGAATGACCCTGTCAATAAGGACACCCTCGATTCTGACCGCTTTCACGTAAAAATACTCCACAGAGCGATCAGGGACAATCTACGTGAGAAGTATCTGAAAATCCCACAGAAATTGTGGGGAAAGACCTTTGATAAGTCCAAATCACCATTTCATGATTTCGAATCGTTGGTTGAAATCCGTAACGATATCATCCACTACAAAATGCCTTTTTATGAAGAACAGAATGCAGACCCTTCTTGGGCAAATGAAATATCGATCAAAGGATTGTTCATGAGCGAGCCTGTTATAATTCCACCATTCTCGCTAGCTGAAGGAAATCAACGTGTGTGGATAGACGAGATTTGCACATATAAAGCGGCTCAGTGGGCGCATAACACTTCGTGCAAAATGATAAAACAATTTATAGAAATGTCTAAGGGAATAATCCGTAACACCACGGAAGATTATGCCGAGTATTTCATTGAAGTCTGAAGACCTGGTTTGGAAATTCTATATCCAAGAAAGGGAGAGGTAACCACTCTCCCTTTCTTATTCCGCGTGAGGATTTTTACCTCTAGCTGCGTTCTTTGAGCAGTACGATGCGCTTGTCCGCAGGTCTGACGGGTATGCCTGTGTTTCAACCATGTAGGATGACGTAAAACTAAATAGGGAAAGCGTCGAGCCCCCCCTCTGAAGCATTTATTTATTACTTACTCGAGCTATGATGATATGACAATTCACGTATTTTATTAGATTACGGGAGCCCGCCTCGACCTCGGAAACGACATATTATTTGACATATAACGAAGAATAGGCACAAAATAGACACTAATCGCAGTGGTATCTTCCGAGGATTACGTTGAAGATATGGTAGTGCAGGCAAAAGAAGAGCAAATCATCCAGCGGCTGAGGACAATTGATCAGTACGTCTTCCAACACATGGTGGACCATCTCCTGTATCAAGGGGCCTTTCCGGAGATCGCACCCGAGAACGCTCTGGTTGGACAGTTTGGCATTAATATACTAAAAAGACGGACGATCAGGTCGGCTCCAAGACCCGACGCAGAGATAAAGTTGGAAGACTTGGGGATAGAATGCAGTGTTGAAGAAAAATGGCCTGCGAAGTTGAGAGACGTTGTGGAGAAAAACCGAGAGAAGCATTACACGAAATTCGCTTTCTTCACCAATCAAGATGTCGGCAATAGACAAATAAAAATCGATGGTAAAGTTATCGACGCGTTAGAATACTGCAATGCTGAACTCAAATGTGACCAATCCTGGGTTGTCGGTCTTAAAGAGATCGAACTGCCGATGCTAAATCCAAAGTTTTTCAATATTAGAAGGAATTTCCTAAATATTGACGAAGATTATTTCTGTTCCCTTGCTGCCTATGCCAAGATTCTTGAGAACCCGACGCTTGCATGTGGGACGAATCAGGCAGACCTAGTCAGATATTCAGCGATATTAAGAGATCGAATGTCATTTGATTCGTCCCGTGTCATGCTGCTGCACAATGATGATTATATGACTCTCCTGCATGCGATTGGAATCTGGGCATCCGACTTAATAAAAGAGGACGTGGAAAGCGCCGATATCTGTTTTATCAGGTGGCCCTATAAGAATATCGATACGGCTCGCATCGATGGCAGAGAAATAAATGAATTGACGAAAACGTTTTTAGTGATCTGGGGAGCAGACGGAATCGATAATTTGGCAGATTTCCGCAAGTTCGCTGCGCCGAATGTCACGCTAGTGTTGGTTACGAACACCGCTCTGAAAGAGACTACTCGGAGTAGACTTGCCCCACTTCTTAGGACAATGCGAATTGAAGAGGTATCAATTAAAGAGATAGATGATCGCCTGGCAGAACCTGGTGAAAAGAAGAAGCACCAAGAAAAGATCGAGTCTATCGCCAACGAACTGGTTGGAGTCATGCTCAAATTGGAGACATTGCTGTATTTTTATTCTCCGTTCTCTCTGGATGACAGAGAGAAGATGAATAGAGTTATGAAAGTCTTGGATATCGATGAGAGCAGGTTTTCTCATTTTAGAGAGGTACTTGTTAAAAATGACCTGGCAGCTGTCACTGGCCGGATAATATGGCTAAAGCAGCCGCTAGTTGCAAAGGGTCTTCTTAAGGAATATATCGACAACGGCACCATCTCGATCGACGACTTGATGGATGAGTGAAGAAACATGGACATTGCTGAAAGAAAGGTTCAACTTCGGAAACTCGCAGCGTTGGACAGCGCTAAGGCCGAGCAGTACTTGGAATCTCTTGCCCGCGAGATGACACAGGAAGTAAAGAACTCTGATGATAACGATTACATAGCTGAACGATTGGATTTGTTCACCGAATTTGCCTATAGAGTCCCCGCACAGGCTCTGGAAGTAATACGCTTCGTCATCGGCTCAAAGCCTATGGAACCGCGACTCATCAAGTCCCGATTCGGTGAGCACCCTGGAAACACCCATGTCAACCTACTAGTAAAATCGATCGAGCTTCTCGATCATCTCAGATACATCGTACCAGACGATGTCCTATCTCTGGTTGCGGAGCTCAGCCTAAGTGTACAGAAGGAAATCCATGACCAAGCACTTAAGATTGTGGAGGGTTATTCCAGCTACGATCTCCGCGTTCTCAAGCAAATCGGTTATTTGCCACAACGGAAGATTGTTGATTTCATGGCAAACTGGTCCATTGAGCAGAGAATCCGCCATCTCGATTTTGTGGAAGCCGCCGTTACACGCTTGCTGAGTTCCTCTGTGATGAGTTCAGAGATGACGGATGTAGACAAGCTGACAATGACATATGGCCAAGTGGCTCCAACGGAATCGCTCAAAGAGATACGCCGTCAGGTCATGGACATAGTCTCAGTACTTTTTCGGGCAACTTCAGAAGTAAAATCAAGACTTAGGCTTGTCCAAGTACTAGACAACGTTACTCAACAGCCTCACAATGTCCAGGTGACCGCTGAACTTACTGATATGCTCGTCCGAGATTCACGGTATCTTGTTGATATTTATCGCCGAATGGTTTCTGCAGGAAGTCTGGCTGTGACAAGTCACATTGAGGAACGACTATATTGGATGAACAAAGGAGAGACGTACAAGACGCCAGAGTCGATACAGTTGAGAGATGAGATCATAGCAGACGATCTCTACCAACTATTTTACCTGCTTGTTGGTGACCGTACGAAACACCATCTCGATGAAGGCGGTTGGGAGGTATCAGAACGTATGCACGCTCAGCGCGTGAGTGCCCTCGTTGAGTCAGTTAATAAACAAAACCTTATCAGGTTGTCCGACCAACTCAACAGAATCGCAGATCAGCAAAGTTTCATCGAATCGTGGCGCTATTCGAGCTTCGATGATTTCCTCGTTCAGCTATCTGAGACCAAGCCTATGGAGGCGGATCTTCTCTTCGAAGATGCTTTTGCCAGGCAACTTTCTCTAAGGTCTTTTGTGGTTGGATTTCTGCTCGGTCTCAGGATAAAGAACGAATTTGAGCTGTGGGACAAGTACGCAGAGAGGATCATAGAATTGCGGCAGGTTGAATATGTCGTATCTCTAATCCGTTCCCTTTGTCTGCCCAAAGGTATTGATTTGCAGAAAGCCATTAGAGAGAGCGACCTAGATATCGTCGATGCAGCAGTCAGTCGAAGCGGGCCTTTGAGTTTCACTAAGGAGAGTGATAACCATCTCATCCATTTTTACACGCTTGAGACAATTCTGCGATGTCTATCGCGTGCTCCAACTAGGATGCAGTATCTACTTGTCACCCAGGTTGAGGGCAACCCTCAAAACCTCCGTGGGTCTCTCAGGCAATTGCATATAGCACTAGCTCGGGATTGGATCCATATGACCGAATTGGCAGGCGAAACCGTAAACTTCCTAGCCAGGAAGCTCATTGAAGTGCCAGACCTCGATTGGGGAATGCAAGATTTACTTCTAAAGATAGGACATCGGGAGGGCTGTCGTTTTGTAATGAACTTGGTCATGGAGAGAATCCGATTCTATGAAAAGCTGAAGAAAGCGAATGCCGAAGATCATTATGAGCCAATCCCTTTTCACATGGACCCCCAACTTCAGCAGTTTATCAGTGAGGACGCCGAATATAAGAAGATAATGGCCGAATGGTTAGGGAGCATGACCGCTGAATGGAGCATATACAATTGGGAGGTAAGTCGACTTCTGCATGCAATTAAAAGCGACTTCGACGAAATCTTGTTGGCATTGATTGAAAAGGGAGATGACATTAGCCTGAATAGGGCTGCCACAGCCATACGTTCCGTAGAAGGATCAAGTATCAAACTGTCAATAGAAATCGCCCGCAGAACCGATAACGAGGACATACTCCAGAAGGTCAGCACTAATCTACTGTCAACCGGGGTGGTTTCTGGTGAATACGGGTTTGCTATCGCTTTGGACGACAAAGCCAAGGAACTGGAACAATATCAAGGCGATTCCAGCGAACGCGTGCGTAGGTTTGTTGGTCTCGCGGTTCAGGACTTAAGAGAAACGGCTAAGCACGAGCGGCAGCGAGCAGAAGAATCTATACAGCTAAGACGAATCGAGTTTGAAAGTTAGAGAAGAGAATGGCCTTGGAGCCACGCTCCCCTCTTACCTATCATATCCTCACTATGCGTGTTCAGTTAGCAGTACCAGTGCCTTGTTCGATGGTCTAATCGGGTATCCACCTACTATGGCGTGGACTTTGAAACCGACCAAACCCGCTTCGGCATAAAGCTCAGACAGCCTCTGTGGACATTATTACAGTCTACGAAATAACGATTCAACATAGTATCGGTGCACCTAAGACGCTCTACCTATAGTGTTTGACCCATATCCTATATTGTCGAAGAATTGCTTGAAAGTCGGAACCTATAATTCGAACTGTTATGTGAGGGTTGGTTAACAATGACGTAATGTATGGGTCAAGTGGACGGGGAGTCCGAGCAGAGAGCCTGTCTCAGAAATGGGTTGTGAAAGGATTAAGTGGGAGAATACATAGAATTACTACGTTGTTTTTACATATTAGTGGGGAATCAAATAAATATTTCGACCATTATTCACCGCATAGTGGGAGACATATTTAAACATTTTGACTTTTGAGATAAGCTCCAGACTCGATCTATACCTGAAACAATGCTCGTATTAATTAATAGTTAATTAAAAATGTAACGAATTTATCAGCGAATTACGGCGTTCTATTATGAAACCCAATTTGTCCACTGAATAGGGGTCTGGATGTTTGGTAGGACCGGTTTGGCCCAAGATATTTCCAGATTTCGTTTAGATATCATTTAAAAGTTTTTCCTGTCTTTCAAGTGCCAGCACGTACTTAATGGGCTTTCTCTGTTTCGTTAATACTCCCTCGCTAACTAAACGCTGAAGCCAATCTCTAGTTTGACTTTTTGATACCTGCAAAGCGTTTGCTGCGTCGGCTTCAGTTATTGGCATGTGCAATTTCAGAATTACTTCCTTTACCTTTTCAAACAATTCATCCTTAGGTGTAACAGACGAAACAGGGCTAATATTCAGTTTCGAGAGAGTTTCAGATACAGTTTTATCAGTGGCATTTTCATATCGATTGTTTGTCTCAGATTCCATGGTTATAGTTAGTGGGAGCGCTTCTTGTAATTTATCCTTCACTTGATTGAATTGGCCAATCAGTAATTTGGAGAAGTCTTCCGGAGTTTGTGGATTCGGCCATTCTAAAGCACCTTTGTCTTTAAGGGCCTTTAATCCTTTTCCCATGTTTTCACCAAAACGCACGTAAACCGGAACTAAATGTAGTTTGTCTAGTTGTTCGACTGCTCCAGCCCATGTACCGCCAGTGCTATAATCGGAACTCACGACCAGAGCCGCATCTGATAACGCATAGATGAGTTTGTTACGTTGCATCGCATTCCCGACATTGAATCCGGCTGATGGGTCATATGGTGAAATCAAAACTAATCGCTGGTCTTGTAGGATAGCCCTATTTAAGCGTTCGACCGACGCACGCTCAAGACTATCAGCCATTACTCCCGCCACTTTACCTCCGCCTTCCAAAGCTCCGCGCATTGCTGCTTGGTCAATACCGCGTGCCGCGCCTGATACTAGTGTCCGTTTAGCTTTAGCAATCAGACATCCAATATCTTCTGTGTATTTTATTAGGTCTTCATCGACATGGCGCGATCCTACAACCGCCAAACCACCGGTGTTTAAAACCGAGGAATCACCACACCCATATAAAATAGAAGGGGAATCATCTTTTAGTCGCTCTTTAAAACAGCAAGGATATTCGTCATCTGCACGGCTTACCACCCAAATGGATCGTGCCTGCCATTTATCAATTGCCTGACTCAATAAAAAGCCGCGATTAAGAAGCCTTTTGATTCGTTCGATATCAAGGATTTTACCGATTTCAACAATAAGCTCTTCGGCATTCGTCTCCAATAAATCAGATGGTTGTTTTTTGCTTTCCCGCAAATAACGGGCTAATTTTTTATACTCCCAAGGTGTTAAATATTCTGTTGAACGTTCGTTGTGACCAATTATTAATGGAGCAGTTAGCAATAAAATAGCTTGCGTGTTAATTGAAACCTTATTGCTCATCAATTATGCCCCGTCAACGCTAACGCTAAAGGATATACCTCACCACTTCCATTTGAGCGCAGTAACCAAGTGGCAACGGTCATTGTCCACCGCGAATCAACCATATCATCTACTAATAAAACACTGCCTTCTGGAAGCGATTTTACGTTAATTGCCAGCGAACCGTCAATATTACGCGCTTGTTGTGTGCTATTTTGCATTGTCTTCTGTTCTGGTCGTTCGTCGGTTTTCACTAATACTGCACGCAAAGGAATACCCAATTGGCCGGCTAACCGTCGAGCGAAGTCCGGAACCAATTCCTTATGCCGAAGCGATGGAATATAAGTTACCCAGTCAGTCTTAATATCCCATTCCTTGACCAATTGCGCACATGCAGTTACTAAATCGTCCGCAAAATGTTTTTCTTCATATTTACCTCTATAAACGATTTCACCCCAACCGGCATCTCGCCATACGCAAAGAGCTTTGCCCGGCTGGGCTTGTAGGTTTCCTGGAATCCTTCCTTTGAGTTTGTATTGCGGCAAGCCACCGTGCGGCCATTCTTTGCGCGGCTCAATTGATAAGTTACTCCTACGAAGAAATGAAATCGCAGCCTGTACGAATTTAGGATTTACTTTGTTAGGCAACAAAGGCAAATTCGGTGGATGAATTTCCCCGGGAACGCCATCCAATTCCTTGATCAAGAAGGCCATATGATCTTTTTCTAATTTTACATACTCCTGCATCCTTTTTTGTTCTACTCGACGAAGGGAGGTAAGACGTTCTGCACGTTTCCAGAACTCCTCAGATAAATCTGTTATTGTCAATTTCCATTTCGTGCCGTCTTTAACAATGGGAGGCGGGGTTTCCAATGAGAGAAGTGATAAGGTTTTTTCAATCCGTCCCATACTGATGTTTAGCGTTGCCATTAATTCATATATAGAAAGTCCATTGGGTGCAGAATCCAATTCTTCTAGGACGTGCTCAACTTCTTCTCGAGTTGGAAATGCGTTTTGAATAAAAAAATCTGTAATATCTGTATCTTCATCGCCACTAAGCAATATTCCATAAGCTTTATCCAACGCTCGCCCGGCCCGTCCAACCTGCTGGTAGTAAGCGACCACAGAAGCAGGGCATTGATAGTGTATAACGAAAGCCAAGTCAGGTTTATCAAAGCCCATGCCGAGAGCTACCGTTGCGACCAATGCTTTGACCCGATTTCCCAACAATGCGTGTTCTAATTCCTCTCTATTTTCTGTTTCCGATGTATAAAATTCAACAGCAACACCACGCAATTTTAGCCAGTCTGCCAACCGGACAGCATCACGAACTGTAAGGGTATATATTATGCCATGACCAGGGAGTTCAGGTATTTGCTCCGCAAGCCATGCCATACGTTCAGCTTGGGAAGGTAATCTTATTGTCTGAAGTTTAAGAGAAGGACGATTGAGATCGCCGCGCATGACCGTTAATTTTGGACCTAATATTTCATTAAGATCATCCATCACTCGATTATTGGCTGTTGCTGTGGTGGCTAACAATCGTAAATTTGGAGGTAGTGTACGAACGATTCTTTCTATAAGACGGTATTGGGGACGAAATTCGTGCCCCCAGTCAGATATGCAATGAGCTTCATCTACTACGAGTAAAGATACTATATCAGCGATATTAGCCAACACGTTTTTTCCAAATCGCTGATTAGCTAAACGTTCGGGCGAAATCAGCACAATGTCGGCTTCATCGTTTATTATCTTTTCTTCGATATCATCCCAATCGTCCCGATTAGCTGAGCTGATAGTTACAGCCTTTACACCCATTTTTGTAGCGGCAGCGATTTGGTTACGCATTAGTGAGAGTAGCGGTGACACTAACAATGCGGGTCCCCTGCCTGTCTCACGCAACAGTTTAGTTGCGATGAAATAGATAAAACTTTTCCCCCAGCCAGTTTTTTGAACAACTAACAAACGCCCTTTCTCTTCAACCACATGCCGAATAGCTTCTTCTTGTCCTTCATGAAATTCCGCTTTCGGATTACCTGTTCCAAGTCTTAAAAGTTCGACTGCTCGTTTATGAGAGTAGGTCATTGCTTACCTCCTCGTGATACAAGGAAGAATTTTTAAAGAGATTCGATCTCTACCTGAAACACGATATATCGATTACAACGCGTTTTACCTAGTTTACAAATAGATTACATCACCTGAATGATAAAGTGATAAAAATAAAAGCAGATAATCCTTGATATGGCGGGTTATCAAGAAATTGTACCTGACATGCTCCCGCCCATTCTCTCCTAGCCGACTTGCATATTCGGGATTAGTAAGTAACTGTCGAATGTCGTAGGCTGTCCCTTCTATACCATAGGACAAGAGGCCAGTAAACTTGTTCTTTACTTGTAGAGGTATACCGCCGACTGCAGAAGCCACCACGGGTTTTGCCTTCCATAGAGCCTCAGTTACGGTAAGACCGAAACCTTCCCGGTGAGATTTTTGGACAATAACTGTAGATGCCCTTTGCAAGGCGTTTATTTCAACATCACTTCCGGGCGGAATGAGTAAAATATGTATGTCAGTGTTGTTATTGGCTCTTTCCTTGACCTCAGCCAGTACCTGGTCAGATTCCGGGTCATCACTTGCAGTACCACCAGCAAAGACGAGACGACAGTCTACACTTTTACGCACCAGTTCAAAAGCTTGGATAACACCTACGGGGTCTTTCAAATAATCAAAACGTGATACCTGGGTAATAATGGGTTTATCCTTGGGTATTCCGTACTTAGTTAGAACAGAATCGATCGTCGATTGGGACAACTCTTTATTCTTATCACTCAACGGGTCAATAGATGGTGAGATTAAGAATTGACGTAAAGGTAGCTCGGGGGAAAAGGCGGGCGCTGAAAAAACTGCGGCGTCATACTGAACCACTAAAGGTTGAAGGAAATCCCAGACTTCTTGATTAGGGTGTGATACATCGATGTGACAGCGCCATATCCATTTGTTGCCAAGTTCCTTTTTCCGGGCGATTAATCCCGCCGGTTGAGGGTCATGAACGAAGATAATGTCTCCATACAGTTCCATTTCCTCAATATTCTTTCGAGTGGTTTCCTGAAAGACTGCGTAGTCATTTGCAGTGATTGTTTCCAGCCGGCCGTGTAAAGCATTGTGAAATTTTTTAGTCACCTTGAAAAAGTCGTTATCCCCTTTAATGATATTCCAGCGGGCATCGACACCAAGTTGCCCTAGCAATGGCAGCATACGGCTCAAAATCTCAGCGACTCCCCCACCGACAAAGGTTGAGTTGATATTCTGAATCACTTTGCCTGAGAGCTTAGAAGCCAGCAGCTTGAGTTCTGCAATGGTGCTTTTGCCCACTATCGGCTCGTAGTCGCTTATATTTATTTGATGCGTTTTTCGATGAGTTGTATCAGTGTTAATCTTAGTGCCTCCAGTGTGTAAGTATAGGGATCAAGCCGGGTAATTTCTTCTCCGAGTTGTTCTTCATCCAGGCGGTCCTTCATCCAGACAGAGAAATCATTAAGTCCTTTTCCCAGGCGCAACCTCGATTCAAATATATGAAAATATAAGGAGCTCAAACTAATCTTGCGCAGGATCTCAGCAAACTCCCTCAGGTCATGAGCTGCATACGGGGTAGGAAGAATCACACTCACCGATTTTATGAAGTAGAACTCTCTTCCCGTCATAGCCTCTCTAGAGTCCGGTCTTTTAGCAAGCTGTTCCTCGATTATTCCTATCAGCCTTTCTCTTAAAGTGCCAAGGTTGGTAAACTCAAATGTATTAACGCTGGCCAGTCTTTCACCCAAGGCTTCATCACCTAGAGCATCGCTTACCCATATTCCAAAATCGTTGGCAGGCTCCGGCGTCAAATAATGGTGCTCCTCCAGAAATCGATGCGTATGATAATGAATTACCGCATCCGGTACCTTTCTCATGACCTCAATAAGCTCTTGAAGATTTTTAGCTTTTAACCCTGTAAGCTCAGTGAGTTGTGACCGAACGTAAAAGCGGAATGGCTCCTCGGCCTTTTTTAAAGGGCGTCCATAGTTGATGACTTTATGCTGGGTAAGCCGGCTGTTGGGAATGACAATAACGCTTTCATCCAGAACTCTGAGCCGCGTGTTGTTCCAGCCCATCTCGATTATATGTCCCTCCTCACCTGTTTCCAGCTTGATATAATCACCCACCTTAAGCTGTTGTGAAGTACTAAGCTGAAATCCAGCAAAAAAGTTGGGTGCCGAATTTCTAAATATAAATGCAGCTACAAGGACTATTACAGCAATGAGGAGTAAAACCGGAGTTATGGGCGCACCCCAGATATCAAGCAATATTAAAGCAACGACAATTATCAAGGTAATTCTGACTATATTTATCACAATTGCGGTGGTTGGTTGGGGAGCTTTTGTTTTAAGTAAATACAACCTGAGCAGTTGTTCACTCAAAACGATAATTCCCCATCCTAGAAATAAAACAAAGAGGCTACCTATAATTTTGACGATTAAAGTTTTGGTATTTGCGGTCAATTCCGATACTTGTGTAGCAATAACGATTCCTAACAGCAGGAACCAGGGCAAGACCTGGCGGCGCACCATGGTAATAACTAAATGGCTCCCTTCCCATTTTGTCCGCACCTTCCAGCGATCAAGGATTTTATCGACAAATCTTTTAAACCACAAACCTACTATGGTAGTGGCGAGAAAAGCTATCAAGGGGATAACTACCTTTAGCCAGTTATCTTTTAACCAATCAATCATGTTTCATTTACCCGGGTTGCTCTATCTCTTCCTTTAGGATAATTTGTGATAACATATTATCATTTTCTCGTATCAAACTAATTGGAATACTTACCGGGACTTTTTTTTTGACGTATTCCAGTAATGTGGCGAGGAATATAAATACTTCCGCCGGTGACTTCAAAAAGTACTGTGCCGTACTTTGTCGGGTTTGCTCTCCTACAAAGACAGATAGTCCACTGCCGTAACTCTCGATAACCTTAAATCCGTCTTCATCTGTCACATCGTCACCAATATAAATTGGCAAAAGCCCGCTTCCCTGACCGCCTTTCCCATTTTTCTTCATTAATAACTTTATAGCTTTACCTTTATTCCAGGCTACAGCCGGTCTTACCTCGAATACCTTCTTACCGGATACTATCTTGGCCTTTCCAGCGGCCTCAACACCACCTACCACGTGCTTCACGATTCTTTCAACGTCTGCCGTTCGTTGTGTATCAGCAAGCCGATAGTGAACACTGAGGCTGAGTCCTTTATTCTCCACGAAGACACCTCTGATTGTCTCCAGAGTTCGATCTAACATGTAGTGCATAATAAGGAGAATTGGCTTCAATTCCTCAGCTATGGGATTTACAAAGCTAATCCCTGGGCCTTCTATCTCCAATCCGTGGTTCCCGGCATATGATATTCCGCTGATACCCACTTTGTCCTTCAGGTCAGCTAATGCTCTACCGCTAATTATCCCCAGTCTAACACGATGTTGTTGCGCTAAAGCTTGAAGTAAATCCTTCATTTCCGCAGAGAGATTAGCCATTTCTGGTTTCTCTACAATCGGAGTAAGCGTACCATCATAATCGGTGAGAAGCAGAATATGCTTGGCATCTCCAAGTTGTTTGGCAACCACCGGCCAGACAGACAGAAGATGTTCCAATATCATTCTCCGTGCTCAAATTTTACCAAATCTGAAATTATGTCTGCTGCCCACTTATAGATGTTGTTTTCCCGAACTACCTCCCTCATTTTCTTCATGCGTCTCTGCCTTTCTATTTGTGGCATTTGTAGAGCATTTTTTATGGCTTCAGCAAAATGGTCGGTAGCATATGGATTAACCAGAAGAGCATCTGTTAACTCCCGAGCCGCACCCGTGAACGGGCTCAAGATAAGAACACCATCTTCGTCAAAGCGGTTAGCTACGAATTCTTTGGCAACCAGGTTCATACCGTCGTGAAGGGAGCTTACCGCAAAGAAGTTCGACATGCGACGCAGCGCCATCAAGGTCACGGGGGGCAGGTGCTCGCAGAGATATATGATCGGTTTCCAATTTTCCGTGCAATATTTCTGGTTTATTTCTTCTATCAGGTTTTCTATATCTTCACCCAATTTTTTATACACACCAATTTGAGTCCTGCTGGAAACCCCTGCCTGGACAAAAACCACCTTTCCCCGGTATGCAGGATACTTTTCTAAAAAGCAGTCAAAAGCCCGCAGCCTGTCGGGTATGCCTTTGGTGTAATCCAACCTGTCTAAACCGGCTCCTATCATTTCGTCTTTAAGCCCTAGCTTCTTCTTCAGCCTCTTTATCTCTACATTTACCTCTTTTTTTTGGGCTTTCTGAGAAAGCTCTTCAAAATCGACACTGATAGGAAAGGGACGTACGGCTGTCTTTTTACCCCCAACGATAACTTGGTATCTCTCCCTATCAACCTTTGCCTCAATCGCACGCTCTACAGTATCCAAAAAGTTATTGCAGTGATAGCGGATATGAAAACCAAGCAGGTCGTTACCCAAAAGCCCCAATAGGATTTCTTCCTGCCAGGGGCAGATGCGGAAGGCTTCTGGGTTGGGCCAGGGAATGTGCCAGAACTGCGCTGTAATTATATCAGGATTTTTCTCCTTAATTAATTTGGATAGTAGTGTCAGATGATAGTCCTGGATAAAGACAAAAGCCTTTTTGTCCCCAACCTCATCGAGGACAGCCTGGGCAAAAATCTCGTTTACCTTTTTATAGGTGTTCCATTCAGACTCTTTAAAGACTGGCCTGGTATATACAATATGACAGAGAGGCCACAGAGCTTCGTTGGAAAAACCGTAATAGTAACCATCTTCGTCCTCTCGGGAAAGAAAAACTCTTTTAAGAGAGTATCTTGGTTTTTCGGGGGGAACACGGACTTTATTATTCTTATCTACTACCTCTTTATCAGCATTCCCTCTGCCGCTGGCTATCCAGGTACCCCCACAGGCTTGCATTATTGGATCAAGAGCAGTTGTAAGACCGCTGGCAGGTACTTCGGTTACAATCTTATGGTCCGAGAAAATGTGTATATAAGGTTCGCGGTTAGAGACTACGATGAAAAGACTGTCATTGAGTTTGTCTTTGACCAGTTCATTGAGGCTTCCCTTCGTCCACATTAGCGGCCTCCATTATCCTATCCCGATTACTACGAATGTCTGGTTTTTTCATGTACTCTCTGTTCATTCATGCCCCTTTTCCCCAATCGAAAATGGAGCCCATGAAAAGTTCCTAGAGATTTGGTACTGATGCATTCGGGTAAAAGCTGAAATTGAGTGCCATAACCACCCGCGATTTCAGGTTTTTAAATGTCGCTTGAACACTTGTTTAATCAGTCATTTTGGTGAGGATAACAAAGTATAACATGTAGGGTGTTGAAAAGTCACAAACTTGGGAACGCAAAAATTACAAAGGTATTACATTTTGGGTCGTTTGTTTAGAGAGAACGACTTTTTGGTCAACTAGCCTTTCTGCCCAAAAGTAGGTTCAAGACCAAGTTCATAAATGGGTTGAATCAGAACACAAATGTTATGGCACAACACCTTGCAAAGCACCTCATTTATCTGGGTAGTCTGAGACTTGGTGCGGATGGGCAGCGCACGTTATCTGCCTCTTGGGATGGTTCCATCTCTTTATGGGAATTGCCCCCGCAAGTAACAAAATAGTACTTTGTTACATTTGAAGAAATAACTTATACACTATGCTTGTAGGGTCTGGGTTGCATCAATAGGCTATACCTATAGTGTTCCACCCATCACAGGTCTTTCCAGAAGTGATTAATAAAAACGTTGAATTTCCGAGTTGACGTGTCAGATAATCGGGTGGTAACGAAATGATGAAATGTATAGACGTCATGCGGATGTGGAGATGGGGGAGTCAATCTCTACTTGAATACATTCTCAATTTGCTTGACGAATGTTTATTGTCCTGTTCAATATGCACTTAATTTCTTCGGAAGTTAAAAGTTATTAAAACAAAAAAATACCACCAGTTTTGAAGCTAATTTCGTTCTACTGGCGGTATTTTATTTAGAAATGGCAATAATTTGGTAATAATCAATGGACAGGTATCAAATCCTCGAATTGTTTTACTGCTGCTTCCTATAACCCCGACATCACGTTGGAGTAAATGTTCAATGTTAGTTCAATGCTAGAAAACCCCAACCGTTCCTGGAGTTCACCCAGGTATTTAATGATCCATGTGCGATGACAGCTCTCCGTCACAAGGGATTTTAATTAATATTCTGGTCCCTCTTCCCGGTTGAGTATCGATGTTCAGTGTGCCCCCTAGTAGCTCCGCGCGCTCTTTCATGCCCAGTAATCCCATGCTCTCCTTTTCGTGTGTTGAAGATAACACTTCCAGAAGATTGAAGCCGATGCCATCATCTTCAACCTGTACCGTGATGCGTCCATTTTTGAACTCCAGACTGATATATGCACTTTCAGCACGAGAATGCGAAGCGATGTTTGTGATTGCTTCTTGAACGATGCGGAAAACCGATACCTCCACCTCCTGTGGTAGACGTCTCTCCAAATCGCTAACTTCCAGGTGCGTCTTAATATCGGCGGTCTCCAGCACGCTGCGAGAGCAGGAGCGCACCGCTGCTGGTAGCCCTAGATCATCGAGCAGGCTAGGCCTCAGGGTATAAGTCAACCTGTGGACTTCTTTCGAAGTGGTGACTAGAAGGTGCCGTATTTCCTCAATCAGAGCTGCTCTCTCCTTCAGATCCTCCTTTGATGTGTGACTGAGCATTTCCACCCGCACCGCTAGAGTCGCTAGTGATTGGCTAGTGACATCGTGCAGTTCACGCGCCAGCCGCCGCCGTTCTTCTTCCTGTACCTTGATATTTTGCCACAGCTCTGCACGAGCTACGGCTTCTTTTTCAAAATGGTCTAGTTGTGTGGCCAGCAGGAGGCTGATGAGAAGTGCGAAGGCGACGAAGACAATCGTCCTGATGAGCGGGTCTGGATAGGGCGAGAAAAACAAGGCTCGTGGTAGTATAATGCACAGAAAAACCAGCGAGGTGAACAAGACACCTCTTACTCTGAAGATAAGAGCCCCGTAGATTAGTGGAATAAAAAATAGCACCCGTAGCAAATCATGGTCGGCAATAAAAAAGGTGCTGTTGAACGGGGAGTGATGCACTAACGGAGTCTGGCCGACATAGTAAAAGAATGTCAGCAACGCCATCAGGCATACAATCGCCCATAGGTGTCCACTACGCACACCTCTGGTGGTTTTGTTATTCCATAGCCAACTGCTGACTTTAGCCGCAATCTTTGCCCGGACTGATTTCACTGCTACGGGATCTCCACTCGATTCATTTCAACTCATATCGAAAGCTCATCATATCCAAATCCCCACCGACCTTGGATGATTGATTTTTCTCCAATTTACTATTTTCACTATCACGTCTGCTCTTGCTTCGGCATTTCTGACAACTGACATTTCCTTCATCTTAGCTCTCTCTAAACTAAATTCAAGACCTATCGTGAAACTATCGATTATGAATCCCACTATCGACACTCAGCTGTGGAATTCGCTAGCGACCTTATCATACAAGCATTAACCAGGATTTCCCATATCAACTCCTGTTAAGCTGATCCTCGTCCTTCTTTAATCTTAACCCTCCAGATAACATTTTCCGGGACAACGGTAATTACTGGTTTCCAATCTTACGAGGTATTTCAATGAGCCCTTTACTAATAGCATATTTAATGAGTTCAGTACGGTTATGAAAGCCCAGCTTCTCCATGATATTCGTCCGGTGCCTTAAAACGGTTTTAATGCTGATAAAAAGCTGTTCCGCAATCTCACGGTTGGTATCTCCTTCAGCTACGAGCTGGAGCACTTCCTTTTCGCGATCGGTGAGTCTTTCGTACCCGTTTTTTTCTCCGCTTACCCGGTGAAGATATTCTTCAACGAGGATAGTAGCTGCTGAAGGATAGAGATAAGATTCTCCACGCCGCACAGTCTGAATTGCAGTGTCCAGTTCTTCAGCGGTAGCTGTCTTAGAAATATACCCTTTCGCTCCAATGCGCAGCATCGACAGGATATACTCTACATCCTCATATTGGGTCAGAACCAGGATTTTGGTGTAAGGGTTTTCCTTGATAATCCGGCGTGTTGCTTCGATACCACCCATACCCGGCATGCCGATATCCATGAGGACTACCTGGGGTTGTAAATCATGCACTTTCTCAATGGCTTCCCTGCCGTCGGTCGCTTCTCCGACAATTGCTGCATGCTCGGAGTTCGCTAGCAATGCGCGTATTCCCTGTCGAAAAAGCGCGTGGTCATCCACTAACAATACGGTTATTTTGGCCATATTTTTGCTCTCTGTCATAAGGAATTTCAATGACTACCCTGGTCCCTTTACCGGGTTGGGTATCAATAGTCAACGTGCCTCCCAGTAACTCTGCACGCTCTTTCATACCCAATAGTCCCATGCTTTCTTTTTCGTGGGCAGAAGATAGCACCTCGAGAAGGTTAAAACCGATGCCATCATCTTCAATCTGCACCGCTATGCTCCTGTCTTTGAATTCTAGGTTAATATAGACACTCTCAGCGCGAGAATGCGAAGCTATGTTTGTAATTGCCTCCTGTGTCATACGGAAGACTGCTATTTCGACTTCTGGTGGCAGACGTCTCTCTGAACCACTCACTTCCAAGTGTACCTCTATATTCGCCGTCTCCAGCGCGCTATGGGCACATGAGCGAACCGCTACTGGTAAACCGAGGTCATCCAGCAGACTTGGTCTGAGTACGTATATCAAATTGTGGATTTCCTTAGAGGTCGTTGTCAGAAGGTGACGAATTTCTTCAATCATAACCATACTTTCTTTTTGCTCCGCACTTGATAAAGAACTCAGTGTCTCTATCCGTACTGCCAGAGTCGCTAGTGCCTGGCTGGTGACATCATGCAGTTCGCGTGCTACTCGTCGCCGTTCGTCTTCCTGTCCTCTGATAACCTGCCGCAGTAAATCAGCCCGGGCTTGTTCTCTAAACTGTAATTCCTGATACAGCTGTGCATTTTCAATAGCGAGGGCGATTTGATGCCCCAGAGCCGTCAGGAACTCCACCTCTTGCTGTGTGAACACGCGTGGTGTCCGGTTACCGATTGTTAGAACACCGACCATCCGCTCTTTCGATTTCAAAGGAACACCCAGAAATCCACGTAACCTTTCCTGGGTGACGATGGGACGGCGAGCTATACGCGGGTCCTGCTGGGCATCTTCCACCAGTACAGTTTTTCCTTCCTGTGCTACTAATCCGGCCACTCCCTCACCGATCGCTATGCCAGTTGCCTCTTTCACAAACTGAGATGAAAGACCACGTGAAGCTTTATATGACAGCGTCTGTGTTTTTTCATCGAGAAGTAATATGACACCAATTTCCGCCCGACTTAACTCCATTATCCTATCCAATGCAATGTTTAGTACATAATCCAGACTTAAGGATTCGCTTACCATGATTGCCACAGTATTTAAGGTACGTAGAGCTCGGTTTGTCTCCAGTATGCGGTTCTCCTGTTCCTTATCTTTCGTGACATCCTGCATCAACTCAACAACCTGTGTGACCTTGTTATTGCGGTCATATAACGGGTTCGCAAATATTTCATAGTATTTGGGCTTTAAACTATCATCTTGCCCCATTTTATGAATATGCAAAGATCGCGCAGGCTCGCCAGTTTGCCATACCTTTTTAACCGGACAGATGCAATCTGGAGGTTGACATGGGTCTTGTTGCCCATGAGTAACCTCGTAACAAAAGCGACCGATTACCCCATCACCGTTAAATTTTTCCAGTACATTCCGGTTCACTTGAGTGATGCGCAAATCATGGTCGACTACTATTAAATCAGCGCTAATACTATCAATGGTTGTTTGTAACAGGTCGCGTGATTGTTTTAGCTCTTCCCATGACTCCTCAAGTTGCTGTGTCTTTTCCTCAATTTCTAGTAATGAGTCTCTCAAACGATTCCGCATGTTTTCATAAGTGCTGGCAAGTAGTCCATTATTTGCATGAATGTCGGGAGCAATTCGGAACAGTAAACGTCCGAGTCCATTACGAACACTCCCGCTGACAGTCCTGACTATATTGACCCAGACCAGGATTCCCAGGTTCGTTAATAACTTCAGCCTGAATATAAATCCACTGTTTGCAGCTTTCATATTCGTATACGACTATTGCTTTATTCGTTGTGTCATTGTAGCACCTCTTTCATAGAGAGTAAATGGAAATACATAGTATTTTTGGGGGGAAATAGTATTATTTTATTCAGACAATGGGATGTTTTACCCCAGTTGGATACGGAATTCGCCCTTTCGCAAATCAGAATTCAAGTGTAGGGTATTGTTACTTGTTTTTTACGAGTAGAAAAAGGAGGCAAGATTATGAAACGTATCAGTGCAAATCTTCTGGCATTGCTCGCTGCCATCCTGTTCCCTCTGCTTATTTGGGTAGGGCTTTTTGTAGCCGTACGTCCACGTCTCGCCCGTGCCACACGTCGCATTGGCAGTCTTGCTCTGGTATTCTTTGCTGGCGTCTTCGCACCGGTTCTGATCTGGGCAGGTCTATTCATTGCTGTTAAGGAGAGGTTCCAAGAGTGGGAACTCAAGCGCTCACCTGCACGTACAATTGCTGAGATTATGGAAGCCGCCGGACTAGCTGTCGAGGTAGTGCATATCACCGAAGAACTACCAACAGATGTCATCTTCACACCTCGTCCGCTACATGAAATTCACAGCATATTCGCCCGAGCTGGTATATAACCAGTTAAAAAAGAAAAACTGGATATTAAGGAAACGGGTGTGCAGTCTTTTTCCACAAAATTTTAAAGACTGCAAAACAGTGAAAGGAGGAAGGTTATGACCACCGCACAGAGTATTTCGCTCACTGACCTACAAGGGGTTGATATCTTTACCGGGTTGTCCAACCAGAACCTCGAAGAAATCGCTGAATGCTGTATCCAATTTGTATTCCGTGCAGGTGAGTACGCCGCTGTACAGGGTAAGACTACCGACCACCTGCTGATTGTAAATGGGGGTAAGGTAACAATCGAAACGTGGATTGAAGTACCCCGCCACAGCTATACCTTAACCATCACTACTCTGACAAAAGGCCGTGTATGTGCTTGGTCAGCATTGGTGCCTCCCCATGTTCTTACAGCTTCAGTGAAATGCGTAGAGAAAACACCAATGATTGCTATGCTTGCTAAAGACCTCCAGCATATCTTAACTGCAAAGCCAGTTTTGGAGGCTACTGTGATGCGGAATTTAGCAGGCATCATTAGTTCCCGACTGCGTGATAGCCATACTCAACTAACCAGTCTGTGCACTGAGGTACTCAAGGAGGGTATCCGACATCGGGAGTAGGCAATATTTTTAACAATGCTGGCCAATCTATAGAAAGTTCTATCTAGGAGGTAGTGCATGCAGTCACTTAACCGGAGAGAATTCTTGAAATTGGGTGGGGTGGCAACAGCGGGAGCTATGTTGTTAAATCCTTTTCAATTCGGAAAGGTTATCCATTCAGTCCCCAAAATTCCCCTTAGTAAAAAAATAGGTGAGACGACCTCAGTCTGTGCATATTGTGCCGGTGGTTGCGGTATTATCATCTCTACTGATGGCGAAAACATAATAAACATTGAGGGTGACCCGGAGCATCCTATTAGCGTCGGGAAGCTCTGTTCCAAGGCGCAGGCACTTCACCAAATACGCACGGTTGATGGCAAGCTGAATCCACGACGTTTAACTACGGTATTATACCGCGCTCAGAACAGTACGCGGTGGGAAGAAAAAACTTGGGATTGGGCGCTGGGCACAATTGCCGAACGAATAAAGGAAACACGGGATGCAAATTGGATTGAAAAAGACGCTAATGGTGTCATAGTCAACCGGACAGAAGCAATTGCCCATCTGGGTGGCGCAGCGCTTGATAACGAAGAGTGCTACCTGCTCGCCAAAATGAATAGGGCGCTGGGGATGGTGTATATAGAACACCAGGCACGCATATGACATTCCCCCACAGTCGCCGGTCTGGCGGAGAGTTTCGGTCGGGGAGCAATGACCAACCACTGGACGGATATTGCTAATGCCGATGTAATCCTGATTATGGGTTCGAACGCGGCTGAAAATCACCCTATTTCTTTTCAATGGGTTACTCGGGCAATAGATAAAGGCGCCAAAATGATACATGTCGACCCACGTTTTACACGGACATCGGCACGGGCACAACTATATGCGCCAATACGGTCTGGTACGGACATCGCCTTCCTGGGGGGAATGGTTAAATACATTATCGAAGATATAGAAAAATCCCCACAGAACTATAACTTAGAATATCTGCAGGAGTACACAAACGCCGGTTGGCTCATCAATGCAGGCTATAAATTTACGGATGGTATTTTCAATGGATATGATGAAGCTTCCCGGAGTTACAAAGACAAATCAACCTGGCAGTACCAGACGGGTGAGGATGGTATTCCGAAGCAGGACAAGACCTTTCAAGACCCAAACTGCGTGTTCCAACTGCTGAAACAACACTATGCGCGATATGATACGGATACTGTCTCCGAGATTACCGGAACGGCTAGAGAGCTTCTTATTGAGGTTTACAAGACATTTGCATCCACCGGGAAACGCGACCGCGCCGGTACAATTCTCTATGCTATGGGTACCACACAGCATACGGTGGGTAGCCAGAATGTCCGTGCGTTCTCGGTTCTTCAACTACTGCTTGCCAATATCGGCATTGCCGGAGGCGGTATTAATGCGCTCAGGGGCGAGTCCAACGTCCAGGGAAGCACGGATTTTGCCCTGCTGTACCATCTTTTACCTGGTTATTTGCCCTATCCCACCACCGCCCAGCCTACACTTACCAAGTTCCTGGAACTGGTTACACCCGTCAGTAAAGACCCACGAAGCGGTAATTGGAAGAAGAACCAACCGAAGTACGTAATTAGCCTGCTGAAAGCCTGGTACGGTGAAGCCGCTATCAAGGATAATGAGTTCGGCTACCAGTTCCTTCCCAAGGCACAAGCAGGCGTAAACTACTCTCATATAGCGCTCTTTGAGGCGATGCAGAAAGGAGTTATAAAGGGGTTACTTTGCTGGGGTCAAAACCCGGCGGTTGGCGGTCCAAATTCCAACCAGGAGCGGCAAGCATTGGATAATCTAGACTGGTTGGTTTCCGTGGACCTGTGGGAAACCGAGACGGCGAGTTTCTGGAAACGACCGGGTGTGAATCCGAAGGATATTAAAACCGAGGTATTTATGCTCCCCGCCTGTGCTTCTTACGAAAAGCAGGGGAGTGTCACAAATAGCGGTCGTTGGTCGCAGTGGCGCTACAAGGCAATCGAACCACCCGGTGAAGCCAGAGAAGACCTGTCGATGACCGTACAACTAATGGATAAAATCAGGGTTCTGTATTCAGATGAAAGTGGACCTAACGCCACCGCAATTACATCACTTGAATGGAATTATGGCGAGCATCCGGACGCGAATATCATTGCGAAGGAGATAAACGGCTACGATTTGACCACAGGCAAGCTGATGGCTAACTTCGTCTCTTTAAAGGATGATGGCACAACTACCTGCGGTAACTGGCTGTTTTCGGGAAGTTATACCGAGGCAGGTAATATGATGGCGCGGCGTGATCCCAAAGACACGTCTGGCATCGGACTGTACTCCAACTGGGCATGGTGCTGGCCTGTGAATCGCCGCATTCTTTATAATCGGGCTTCAGTTGACCTGGCAGGGAGTCCCTGGGACCCGGCGCGCGCTGTCATGAAATGGGACAGCACCGCCAAGAAATGGTCAGGCGATGTGGTTGACGGCTTCGGTGCCAATGCGCCCGGGGAAATTTATCCTTTCATCATGTTGCCGGAAGGCACCGCACGTCTCTTCGGCATGGGTATGGCTGATGGTCCATTCCCGGAGCACTATGAGCCGTGGGAAAGTCCAGTGAAAAACTATATGTCCAGAACCCAGTTCAATCCTGCAACTAAAATCTGGCGGCCGGAAGAGCAAGGCTCACCGGATAAGTACCCATACGTTGGTACGACCTACCGCGTCACCGAACATTGGCAGGCAGGCGCTATGACGCGTAACCTCCCCTGGCTGGTTGAAATGATGCCGGAAATGTTCGTAGAAATAGGTGAAGACCTCGCTAAGGAAAAGGGAATCAGTAGTGGCAATATGGTTATTGTGGTATCTGCTCGTGGACAGGTCAAAGGCATCGCTGTTGTCACAAACCGTCTCGTGTCGCTACGGGTAAGCGGAAAAATCGTTCATCAGATTGGACTTCCCTGGCACTGGGGTTATACGGGATTGTCAACAGGTGATAGTGCTAATTGCCTGACACCACACATTGGTGACGCGAATACAATGATGCCTGAATATAAGACTTTTCTGGTTAATATCCACAGGGCATAAACTAAATCTATAGTGGAGCGTGCATATGGCAAAAGCAAGATTAATAGATGTTTCTAAATGTATAGGCTGTCGTGCTTGTCAGGTAGCCTGTAAACAGTGGAACAACCTGGAAGCTACGCCGACGGAACAACGTGGTACATATGAAAATCCTCCTCAACTTTCTTCAAATACTTGGGTACGTGTTCAATTTCGAGAACGCCCCAATGAGTGGCTATTCCGCACACAGACATGTATGCACTGCACAGATGCTGGCTGTGAGAAAGTATGCCCTACCGGCGCTATTTCCCATCAAGGAGAAGTCGTATTTATCGACCAGGAATGGTGTGTGGGATGCGGGTACTGTATTCAAGCGTGTCCGTTTCAAGTGCCACATAAAGACGAAACTACCGGAACAGCCCGGAAATGCACCTTCTGCATCGACCGTATTACGAACGGAGAACAACCAGCTTGCGCCAAAACTTGCCCACCGAACGCTCTCCAGTTTGGCGAGCGCGATGCTCTGCTGAATACTGCTAAGCAGAGAGTTCAGACTCTGATACTGAATTATGGCTACCGGAGCGCCCAGGTATATGGAGAGAAGGAACTGGGTGGACTTCATACCCTGTATGTTCTGACAGATAGTCCCACTGTTTTCGGTCTTCCGGAAGAACCAAAGGTCGCCACCACACTCGTGGGTACTCAGTGGTTAAGCGGCGTGGTTGCGGCTGGGGTAATTGCCGTACTCCCTTTCTGGCTCCTTTTCAAAAGAAAAAACAACCAAAACCACGAAGAAAATTCAGATGCAGGAGGAGGAAGATAAAATGGCGTGGAGTGCACCAATCTATGTTTATCTATGGCTGGCGGGAATGGCAGGAGGTAGTTACTTTGCGGCTTTTCTTGTAGAACGTTTTGCCGGCGCTCATAATCGCGGACTATCACGCCTGGCAACTCAGATGGGAGTCTTTCCGGCACTGGCAGGCGTATTCCTACTCATTATTGACCTTGGTAATCCCTTGCGATTTTGGCATCTATTGACTCAATTCGATGTCTATTCAGCAATGTCCATGGGCACCTGGATACTAATCGTCTGGGTGATCGTTGCTGTCGTTATGAGTATCCTTTACTGGTCAGAGGCTCACGCCAGCGAATCCGCAACCCGTCTTATGCAAAGAGTTGGAATTGGACTTGGATGGTTCGAACTGGCGCTCTCTGTCCTGTTGATAACATATACGGGTGTTTTATTAGCCACCAGCAACCGTGCCCTTTGGGCAAGCTCAATACTTCTGCCACCACTATTCGTTGCTTCAGCGGTATCGACAGGCATTGCTATTCTGGTAACGTATGTGCTCGTAGTGGCGCAATTGACTGTTACTCATAAGGCTGAATACAAAGTGCCTATCAGACAGCTTACCGGCTCTACCGAATGGCTTATCCCCATTCGCACTATCGGGCGGTTGTGGGAGGCAGAAGCTATCGTCATCATGTTTGAATTAATTATCCTTATTGGGCTTGTCACATGGCTTGGTGTGTCACCGATTGCTGGTGCTAGTGAAGCTTTGAATGAACTCGCTTTCGGTAAACTAGCAGTTCCATTCTGGATAGGTGTGGTACTCCTCGCATCACTTATCCCTCTCACTCTGGATATGCTCAGTCCGGGAAAAGAGCTTGAACGTAAAGGTGTATTTCAGGCTATTCTGGCATCTTCGAGCTGTGTTCTCGCCGGTGCGCTGTTTCTACGGGCTGTTATTGTTGTCGGAGGACAATTATAGACTGGGGGTTTCGCTGGTTTATCAGACAACCATCATATATGGTCTGGTGAACTTGGTTTCGAAATCAGATATTTTATGTTGTGGCGGAACATCTTTATGATGGTATGGCTAGCCGTGACCGTTCCGCTGACTCTTTATGTCGGTATCAGCTACACTTGCCAGGATTCATTTCCAGGAGAACAGGGACGTTACATCCTCCAATGCATACCTACAAAGCCAATGAGCTACAGGCATTGTTTAATGATTGCGAAGTACTTGAGGTTGCTGGCTCCAATGTTTTGGCCTGGGACACCTCTTCTTTGGATCAGGTATCCGCCAACCCGCGTGCTTGGTCGGTTCTAGTCGATCTTGAGAGAAGGCTCAATTCTGACCCGGGATTGGTGAATAGCGGAACCCATATTATCATAGCTGTCCGCAAATAATATAATGTTATACAACCGTTCATAATGTGCCATAGGCATTAAAGAGGCCGGATGGTTCGTCCTGCATGGTACATTCGACCTCTTTATTGGTGCTGGCTTTTCCGGGAATAATCTAGGCTTTACCAATTCTGAACATTTTGGTACCACAGGTTGGACACGTACCCTGGGTAGCGGGTTTCTTATTCTTCATAGTGATAGCCTTGGCATTCTTCATTTCCTTCTTGGCCCTACATTTCACACAGTATGCTTGCATGTATTCACCTCCTTCTTGCTACGAACGATAAACTATTCGACTCACCATGTCAATGGTAAAAGATACCTGACGCGGAGGTCACATTCGCTTGAATTGTGACCTGTACTGGGTTTATCCACTCTTAATACGATCTACGCTTACCAAGACACTCTGCTCAGAGTGTCGGTATTATTTGGAGGGGCAGGGCAACCGGTTAGAAAGCGATTCGCCTGGATGGACCATTTGAGGATTTCGTGGCCGTTGTAAATTATTTTATTTGATCAGTTTATTTCTTGCAAACTGTAATAATTCTGATGGGTTGACACCTAACGCTTTGGCAATTGCAGCAATATTATCCAACGCTGGATTCCGCTCACCCCGTTCAATGCCACCTAGATAATTTCTGTGAACACCCGCCCTGAAAGCAAGCTCTTCTTGGGACAAACCTTTCGCCCGTCGCAGTTCTCTTACTTTATCACCGAATTTCTTGCGGATTGTTTTCATTTATTTTCCAGATTAGGATGCTTGACTAAATGTAATGGGAAGGTATATCATCGGTCTACCCACTATAAGTGTGATTTATGTGTAAATTACGTTCTGCAAAGGAACTCGAAATGGTAAATTACAAGTATCCTCCAGAAATAGACCACTCCCAGGTCTTGAAATTGGTGGAAAAAGAAGATATTGAGGCACTTATTGCTGTTGTGAAAACAAGCAAAAACCCCGCTGTTTTAAAACATGCAATATTGTTTTTAGGCGAGTATAAAGTGAGCAAAGCAGTAGAACCTCTCATCATCCTTTTGTTAAGCGAATTCGAGAGTGTTCGTCATTTTTCTGCATTGGCTTTAGGTGAGATTGGAGATAAGAAAGCTATTAAACCATTATCTATGTTGCTAAATCAGCCGAAAGAAAATGATTTAATTCGAAAAGAGGTCTTAAAGTCTTTAGTTAGGTTGAATGGTGGTGAAGCAAAAGAGAGTATCTCCCAAAATTTAACAAGCGAATGGGGCAGTGAAACTCTAAGCGTGTTGAAAGAAATTGGGCAACCAGCGGTTAAATATCTTCTCGACGCTCTGGGAAGCGCTGACTATACTTTCGTGGGTAAAGTGGCCACCGTATTGGGGCAAATCGGAGAGAGTGCCAAAGCGGCCACACCGCAGTTGATTAAGATACTAGAGACAACCAGCAAAAGGGATAACCCGAATTGTAGTCTGCTGGAATCAGTCCTTATTGCCCTTGCTTTAATAAAAGACCACGACGCTGTGGAACCTCTAATAAAGGCTATCAAATATGATACTTCGCCCGGAGACGTTGATTACGCTGTTCAAAATTGGATAATATTTGCCTTAGCCGACATAGGAGATAAGTTAGCTACCGAGCCATTAACTCAACTAATGCTCCGAAATAGCGAATCAAGAATAAGAGGAATAGCGGCTGCGGCTCTAGGGAAAATCGGAGACAACCAAGCAGTCGAATCCTTGATTAGTGTTCTGGAAAATAAAAAGGATAATTTGTGGGTAAGAGACAACGCAGCGTGGGCATTACTACAATTGGAAGAAGGGACAACGGCTCTTCCTCTCTTGAGATATTTGAAGTGGAACCATAAAAACATTTTTGACTCACTCAAAGGATTTCAATTTCCTTCTGAGTTTAAGAATGAGGCATCTGAAGGGTAGATTCGTAAATGGAAGAACAACGAAGATTAAATTTCAGTTGGTTGATACCCGGTAAAGTGGCGGGACACAGCGCACCGGCATCCGTGGAGGATCTTCTTTATCTTAAACAAAGGGGAATAAAAGCTCTTGTGCGCATGGCTGAACTTAATAAAGCAAAGATATCTGGAACTCAGATCGGCGGACTGGGTTTTACTGATTATCAAGAACCGGTACCAGATTTTACTGCCCCGGAGAGAGACCAATTAGATAATATTATTGCCTTCATGAAAGCATCAATTGCCGAAGGACGGCCGGTAGGTGTCTCCTGTGGTGTGGGTCTTGGTAGAACCGGGGTGGTGCTGGGTTGTTTTCTTGTCAGTCTGGGATATAAGGCCCAAGAAGCTATCAACGAAGTCAGGGCAAAGAGACCGGGTTCAATTGAAACAGAGGCCCAGGAAGAAGCTATTAAGACGTACGCGAAGCAGATTGGAGTGGCGTAAACGTCTTTACGGGGATATGATCCCGACGACCGAGCTAGCTCTTATGACATGAAAGTCATCATGAGTTCCCTACAATTTGGGAATGCTCATCTCAATATACTTAAATCCCATTAGATTGTTTTCATGCTGCAGTACCCCCAATATTTGAACATGATCATAAACTTGTTGATGACAGTCGTTGGCGAGGATGATTTATATCCGTCTTCATCGCATCCATTTGAACCAAGTAGAATCAACGTCATACCCTGAGACTAAAGCAGTAGAATTTTTAAGTATTTCCAGTGGCTCGGACGAAGCCTGGATGATATGCTGATTCCTTGACGATGAAACGACGACGAAGGGAGGACAAAAAGACGACTATAAAAAGACTACTGAGAAATTCCGGTTTACATTGTGCTGGTTTTCGTATCTAAAATGTAGTATTTAGTGTAGCAGTTTATGAGATGATTTTTCCATTGATTGCTCCCGCTTCATCTTTTTTACGTCCCTTCGTCTTAACTTACTTTTATCAGCGTCCTGATGCACTTCCGTCCGGCTAGCGGACTTTGGGCAATAAGAATATCTGAGTATAAATAAGGAGTTCAATTTCACTAACCGTTGATGCAGATGCATTTAAGACATTTCCTGTTACCTTAATTCATGCTAAAATAGCCAGCATGGACCCAGTAGTAAAGACGATACTTCCATTGATTCCGTGGTCATTGCAAAAAGAGTTCGGCTCGGTTCTCAAGCCGACTGAATGGCACGTGTTTGCTCTTTCTTTCCTGCCGCCTCCAGATTCCATCATCAGGACAATTGGGGGAGATAACGCCGGACTAAGTAGCAACGCGCTCCTTTCTCCTACGGCAAGGCGTTGGGTTCGAAATTGTTATAAGAATGATTTTACCCAGAGCCTGCGCGGCAATCGAATGGCAGCGTCGGCCCGTGATTACATGACAGCTTGGTTACTTAAGCTTAAGTCTGATGGATATACCTCTAACCCTGCCAGTATCAGAAAATTGCGGGATATTGAGGCAGAAACCAACCTATATTTTAATGAACTTGCTAGAACCTATGAGTTGGGTAATGAGCTTGGCGTTGATAACGATCGAGAACAGGATATGATTTCCCTGCTCTGGGAGTTTGCTTCCAGGGGAGAAGGAGGTCAGAGACCTAAAATCACGAAGAAATCAGCCCTATGGCATATATTTGATATCGAGCCGGAACAACTTGAATCGTTACCTGAAGAAGACGTTGCCCCGTTATTCTTTTCCCGCCTGCTGACTTTAGTAGGAATTGGCAGCGAATCGCCTGATAGGCGGAGACTTAAATGGCTGGTTAATTGGGTAATCGCGACTCATCTTCCCGCTGATAGGGAGCCGAAGACTACCCCAAGGGCGCTTGGGAAAGCGATGAGTGGCGGACTCGTCCGTGCTGGTCATCAGATTAGAGACAAGGAGACCGATAAGGTTGAGGTTCAGCTCGCAGATCCAGATTCCGCCCTTTTTATTAAAAAGATGGAGACAAAGGACGAGCTTGACAGGATTGCCGCGAAGGTCAAGTTTTCCCCTGGCGAGCGGATTGTCTTTGAAGGCATGCGTCGAGGTTTAAGGGGTAATTCACTCGCTGATTTTGTAAAAGAGGGTAGTATCTCCCCTTCATCCGTCAAGGTGTTAACGAATAGGGTTTCGAACAAACTCAAAGCTGCTGCCAAAAGCTAACCCGGTAAGAAGTAATTTTGTGTCTTAACATAACGCCACCATTTAAGGTGGCGTTATGTTAATTATTTGGATTGCTTTCCGTCTTTATGTAACCCCATTACTAACACTGAAAAATTCCCGTTAACCTTTTGCCTTTCTCGTTCCTTATAAGTAGGAAGAAACACCCAAAGGAGGAAGTTATGACTATCGAACAATTGATCAGCAAACTCCGGACCCTCGCCAATCAATCGATCCTGTCACCCGCGCAACATGAGGAAGTCAAGGTGGTGATGAAGGATCTCAAAGCAGCCGGCCTATCGAACGAAGAAATTTCACAGGCGTCGGCGGGTAAATGGTCAGTCTCAACAGTAAAAGGATATTGCACTGGAGTTAATGCACCGTCACCCAGCCCCTGGCAAAACACTATCTCTCTACTGGGCGACGTAATATCCGCCGGGCTGTCCCTAGATGACATTCATACCTCCCTAGCTATCACAAACGAACTGAAAAGTAAAAAAATGAGCATCGACGACGTGGTGGAGTTTTTGGAAGCCGCAGACTCTGCAGGCCTGGAACTGGCTAATTTCGTGGCCCAGTGCAAGGCGTTCAAAGAATCCGCGATTTCGATTAAAGACGTGGCGGATATTATTGATGCTAATCAGTACATGAAAGAAAACGGCCTTACGCTTGACTCTTTACCGACGCTGGTCAAGCTTGCCCAGGGATATGGCGACACTAATAAGGTGCTGGAAGCTGTGTCCGCCTATGGTTCGCTTCAGGACCTGCAAAAGGAAATCGACACCTCAGATAAGGACTTGCAACTCATTCATGATAAGAAGACTGCAGCCACCAATAAATTGCTTGAAACGCAAAGCGTAATACAGGAACTGGCCACTCCCTTAAACGCGTATAAGCAAGCTCTGAAGCTTGGCTTCGGGGAAAAAGAACTCATTGATCTGGCTGATTTGGCTTCCAAGTTTGGCGGCCCCAAGGCCGTAATGCAGTCGTTAAAAATGTACTCAAGCTTCGCCGAGATAAAAGGCAATATCGTGGGTGCCAAAGTTGAACTTAACGGATTGAGGGCAATGATCAGCGAAACAACTGCGAGGAACGCCCATTTAGTTATGGCAATAGACATGTGCCAGAAGTTGATTGTCGACTACAAGCTCGGACCGGATGGCGTCAGCACAATATTCTCTCTGGCCGAAAAGTATGGTCAAGGAATGGAAATTCTAAGGGCGATCGACAAGTATGGGCAAGTCCAGGCCATCCAGAAGGTACTGAACGAGTTGGAAGGCAAGGTCGATCAGAAAGCAACGTTGCTGGCACAATTGGTCGGTAAATATCAAGAGGCTCTGGCGCAACTGGAACCGCTATGCGCCGAAATGCTGAAGATAGGGGCCGCAGTCAGCGATGTGGAAGCTCGACTCTTAAAATCGAAGGAATTGCTGAAGCTGGTTACGCTCATATATGACCCGATTTCGACAGACCTCATCCAATACGGTCCCCTCGTGGCCTCGGTAGGGGCGGCTCTTCTCAAGTGGGTTACTAGCAATGGAAAGAATCTAAATCATTTTTACACCATAAAAAATGGTTTGGGTGACTTAATTTCGGATCTCGGAGGAAGTTAATGCCAACACTAAAAAATGCTTGTGATGAATTACAGCAGACTCTAAGTCAAGTTGAATCAGATTGTCACATCATTCTTCATAGCCTGGATGAATTCGAGGTTTACGCTTCCACATTTTTGGTCAATCGGCTATTAAATAAATTTGGAATTCTTGCTCAATTGATACTACGAGAAACCAAACGCCTATATACAGAGCACCATGGAAATGGCTACGTGTGCGTTTTCTTTACCGAACGAAACGGTATAAATATCCTCTGGATAGAAGATGAAAAAATAGTGGCCGACAAAAAGAGAATGGCCTCTTACGGGTCGATCGTCGCGTCTCCGGAGGTTGCCATTGAATCAATGCGTCAAATGATCATGTCTTTAGAATCAAACCAATGGCCGGAGGTCGTTCAATTCTTGGCTAAGTACGGGAAGTCACCCGGAGTGGATTTCAGCTAGGTTGTAAAGACAAGCAGCCACCTTTAAGTAACTCCCGAATGCTCATGCTTGGTTTTCGATAAGGGGAATGGTAAATAACGTGGATAAGTTGGCTATGATACTCGCTGACATGCTGCGTTTTGCATTAACCTGGGAACAGGAACATGGAATTTCCCAGCAAAATAGCCACAAAACCGAACCTTCCAAAGCGTTGACAATTAAGTCCTCGACGAGTACAGTAAGCGTACACGAAAGCGCAGACACAGGGGATTTCAATGGGAACAAGGACAACAGTTAGACACAACATCCATATTAAGGCTTTTGAAGACCTCCGAGGTCTCAGGGGAGAATGCTATATCAGAGACTCCACTCTTGATCAAAAAAGCGGATTCGGCCCCGACATTCAGCGCCACAATGAGGAACGCTTCGCTCAGACCTATGGAATTACCCTAGGCGGTCGGTGGTATACCGAGTTTGTGAGCGGTCGTAACGCCAGCAAACGCCACGAATTTCAGCAGATATTGGAAGATGCTCGACTAGATAGGTTCGATGTCCTTCTGGTAGACCATACGTCGCGGTTTGGCCGCAACCAAGCGGAATGCATTCGGTATAAAGAAGAACTTCAGCTTCTAGACAAGGTTGTAGTTTTCGTCAGTCAAGGGATCATTTCCGGCAGTGACCGAGACTTTTTGAGTGAGCGCATTAACGAGACTCTGGATGAGCAGTACAGCCGGAATCTCTCCAGATACGTCTCCGCCGGGTTGGCTCAGAAAGCCGAACATGGCCTGCATGTAGGTCCGGCGCCATTTGGTTTCAAGAGCGAAGTACTTGCCGGAAAACCCGAACGTAAGATCCAAGATCCAATGACTATGCCAGCCCTTCTTTTGCTTCTTCGAAACTATTCCTCGGGTAAGTTGTCCTATAGAGACGTTGCTGATGACCTCAACGCGCGCGGACTCAGCACACGTATCGGAAGAACATTTACCGGATATGCGGTTCGGGATATTTTGTCGAACCGTTTCTATGAGGGAAAAATCGTCTACCATGATGGGCTGCCAGATGAGCAAGTGGTAGATGGTTCTCACGAAGTACCCGCTGAAGTCAAGGAACTATGGCTAATTTGCCAAAATATCAAGCGAAGCAGAGCCATTACCAGGATGGGGCATCCGCGAATAGAAAAACATGATTACCCATACTCACGTGTATTAAGATGTCAACTGTGTGGAAATCCGTACCATGGTGAGGCCGTATATTACCGCGAAAAGACTACCCTACGGCTTACGCACGAACGCAGGGCATTAGGAAGAACATGCAAGACTTGGCCGCGATCACGCTCCGTCGATTCTCTCAATCAAGAATTTAGCGAGCGTGTGCTGTCCTATATCAAGTTGGATGATGAATGGAAACCTTTGGTCATTTCAGCTCTCCAGGGGGAATGTGAAGCAAAGGGGAATCAAGACCAAAACGAAAAGCTGAAAAAGGCGATGGGAAACCTTCGTAAACAACACCTTTGGGGACATATCCCCGATGATGATTACCGGCGCGAGATGACAGACTTGGAGCGTCAACTCAAAGTCGCTAATCCCGATCCTCATCTTCCTGCTGTTCCTAATATGGAGAAGGCAGCAGAATTACTCAATAATCTACCAGCTCTTTGGTCTCATCAGGGAGTGACGAACAAGCAGCGCGAGTCTCTCGTCCAGGAGGTATTTTCGAAGATTACTACAGATGGGAATTCTCTAGTCTCGGTGGAACCCAAGCCATCCTACCGTCCATTATTTGCGGCTATGTTAGTACAACATCCTGTTGGGTATTGTGAGTCCGAGCCTCCCCCATCTCCACCAGATCAATCACAACCTCCGGAACCGGAGGTTTTTCGCTCTCCCCGTCCAACTTGACGGGGGAGTACATTAGGGTAGCCGCATTATTTTTTATCGCGCGGTAATGACGGTAATCGGTAGGGTTGCTTTTCTCCACACTTATCGCAGATACGAGCATACCAGCTCATCGGTGTACCGCATTTTGGACATCGCCATCTACGCTCCTGCTCTTTAAGCCATGCTTGAATGCCGATTTTTTGCTGTTCTTTAATGTTGTCCAGCACCTCTGCGTGATGGCGCATCCCGTCATTGTTGAAGTTTATAATGCGATCACAAGGAAAATCAGGGCAATCAGAACATCGTTTGACATCTTTTTTAGTGGTAGGACAACGTAAAATCTCACAACTGCGGCAATATGGACTGAGTTTGCCACCACTGAGACAGCCTTCACAATCTACTTCCTCCGGTGATACTCCCCAGCGTTCCGCCAATGATTTCAGTAGTTCCTGCTGTTGAGCTGGATTAGCATCTCGTCGGGCACGGTATAGACCACAGGCACCGCAGTATAGCCCACAAACTGTTACTAAATGTTCTTCTGCCATTACTTTCCCTCTTAATTTCGAACATTGATTGATGTTAGATGAGACTGAGTGCTATTTACTGACTGGTTGTCTTGGCAAGTGCATCAGGATAATAACGATGGCCACACGCAGTCAAACATTTTCGCCATCGTGCTCTCGATATATATTCCCCCTAAGAAACACCTTTCAAGTCCTTCAACCACTCAATTATCATGCTGTTGACCTGCTCCGGTTGTTCCTGTTGAGTCCAGTGCCCACATTCTTTGATGAACTTCTTAGTAAGGTTGGGTACATATTTTTCCATACCTTCTGCGCTTTGAGGAATAAGGATAGGGTCATTTTCCGCCATGATAATCAGAGATTTCTGCATCACCTGTTTGCCCGCGAGCTCCGGTGTGGTCTCCCAATTGCGGTTAATATTCCGGTAGTAGTTGATAGGACCGGTTATACCGCCTTTTTGAAATGCACTGGTATAATAGTCCAGCTCTTTCTCGGTGAGGAACTCCGTCCGTTTTGCAAGGCGTCGTATGGTCGAATCCAGCCATTTACGCACATCCGGCATGATTTCGGACTCCGCCAGACCCGGTTCCTGATAATGCAGAACGTAGTTAGCCCGACCACCAGGTGGCTGTTTATAATCGCCGATTGGACGCGCCTGTGCTCTACCTCGATAGGGTGTATTGAGAGAGATGACTCTCTCAATGCGTTCCGGCGCCATTAGAGCTACTTGCCAGACAATTATCCCACCCCAATCATGCCCGACGATAACGGTCTTTTTTATCTTCAGGGCATCAAGCAACCCTACAATATCCCCCACGATTTTCTTAATAGCATAATCTTCAATTTTAGGCGGTTTTTCGGTCTCGCCATAGCCTCTCAAATCAGGAGCAATCGCGTGGAATCCTGCCTGAGCCAGCGCTGGGACCTGTGCCCGCCAGGAATACCATAACTCCGGGTACCCGTGTATAAAAAGCACTGGGTAACCTTTACCCTGCTCCACAAAATGCATACGGATACCATTGGTTTGAATAAACCGGTGTTGCCATTGTTCGCTACTCATTAGCTTACTCCCTCCATCTTTAAAGAAAACCCTTCTATTTTTTTAAATTATGCCGTCCCATAATTTGCGTTCTTCGGCGAATGGATCATTCACCACTTTTGATTCGTAATCGAAAACCATAGTTGCCCGTTTTTCAGCATTATAGGCTGGCCACTCAGGAAGACCTTTATAATTTGGTTTACCAGTGCGTGCAAAAGTCGTCCACGCTCCGCTCATGTTATCCCCCAGGGTAAACCGTCTCGGGTCTTCACCGGTAAGTCTAATCACTGGGTCCATATTGTTAAAAACAAATGGAATTTCATTCCCGTGCCCCGCTTTTAACCTGCCTCGCCAGACAGGTGATTCGCAAGTATACAGGTACATATAAGCCGGGGTGGGTCCAGCCGACTTCCTCTCCGCCAGTATGATCGATGATAAACGCGCGCGGTCGGAACTGATAGCAACGAAAATATCCCACGGTGTTGCTTTTGGCCTGGTTTTTTTATAACCCTCGATAAGATGCTCAACTTTCTCTTTGTCGGCTTTCATTTCACTGCGGGCGTTTTGCGTAAAAATTCCTGCTATGCGTTGTCGCATTTCCGCATCATCGATATTACCGAATTTAGGGTCTCTCTCATTTAGAACAGTTGCTTCATCTTTATTCGTGCCAATGATTAGAGGCACATTCACTCCCGCTGGAGCCTGGACTGGTGAAAAAGGATGCACAGGTATATGCTTTCCATCGACGACAGGTACAGTTGTATATCCGATTGACCCTGTACGCGCTAGCGACTGCCATGCGTAAAAAATCGTGTCAGCATGCATCAGCGGAATTTCATAAGCTCTCGCTTGATTTACCCTGATGACATCCAAAAATTCACGCGCGCCGAGAGTGGCATCCTCTCTTGTTCTTAACTTAAGAGCAGCACCGCTCTGTACAGCAGCCCGATGGAAAAGACCCTTCGCCTCAGGCATAGCCATCAAGGTACAGACCTTGGCGCCGCCACCTGACTCGCCGAATATCATCACATTCTTCGGGTCGCCACCGAAATTGCTGATGTTATCACGTACCCATTTCAGTGCCTCAACTATATCGAGCATCCCCACATTCCCCGAACTGGCGTACTCCTCACCTAAAATCTGCGCAAGGTACAGGTACCCAAATATGCCAAGTCTATGATTAACTGACACTACAACCACGTCACGAGTTTTCGCCATTGGCAGTCCAGAGTAAGTCATGTGGACACTGCTTGCTCCCGCAGTAAACCCACCTCCGTGCAGCCATACCATTACAGGTCTCTTGCCATTGTCTTTTAATCCCTGTGTCCAGACATTTAGCACAAGACAGTCTTCACTCATCGCATCCATTCCGCTGAAACCCCAATAGGTATCTCTTATGCGACCCTCAGTTGGCTGCCAGGCTGCGGGTCCATATTCCGTGGCTTCTTTTACCCCTGCCCACGGCTTTGGCGGGACGGGTGGTTTAAAGCGGTTCTTCCCATTAGTTGGAGCACCGTAAGGAATACCTTTAAATGAGTGGACCCCGGATTCTGTTACTCCCTGAACCTTTCCGTATTTTGTTTCTACAAGCGGGTTTGTCATTTTAGATAATCACCTCCAGTTTGTCATTGTCACGTAATTTTAACATATGGTTAATTGTACCTCAATCTGTGTAATGCTTGCTTCTAACAATACAAACTCATCAATGGGTTTGATACCGCAGCTTTATCAAGTAAAAGAACTGGAATGGCGAACTTTGCATGGGTTTCTACGAATTATACTCGCATATGAAATACAGATGGACGGATGTAGAGTTAAGGAAGCAGTTAACCGGCAGATAAAGATCCCATTCAAGCAAAGTGATCGGTAAGAAAGATGGCTCGGAGTTCACACCACAAGCTATTTCCTTTTATCTAACGCGCTTTGGGTTTGAGTTAACCATTCAACCATTTGACGATGTATCGTGTTTCAGGTAGAGATGAACCCTCCCCCCGTCTCCCAATATCCATATATTTCTTCCATCTGGCGTCGCTGTTATTGGCATAGACTCATGGGTTGAGCAGTTCACTAAAATCTTCAATAACATCCAATCGAATAAGGAAGCTAATGCTTATCTTTTTGTCGATGTTAGGACATAGTCACAGCCACTGGATTATCATTCACTTCCTATCAATGGGAGTGACCAGTGGTAACCAGTAATCCTAAGCAATCACATGTATTTGCCGATACTCATATGTTAGGTTTTTAAAGAAGCGCTATTAATATTACATTAGTGAATTCGCCCCTATATTTCTAATAAAGACGAAGTCCCACCCGTCTGCACCGTAATGTTTCCGTCATTATTATGCACCCAATTTGACGGCGAGTGCTTCTTTTTGCTTTAATAAGCCCAGAATATTTAGGTGAGTAGGAGAAGGAAACATGAGCCCAATTAATCCAATCTATATTAAACTAACCAAAAAGACGAATTCACCCGAATCCAAGACAATACCGAGAATATTTCAGAAGATCGCCAATTTAGAGCAAGCCAAAATAATGGATGAATTGCCCAACCATGTTGAAAATATCGCCAAGAAGCTGGGGTTGAGCAAAGTAAAAGTTCAGAAGGACTTACAATACCTGTATGAACGAGGTTTAGTTACACCCGGCAGAACAGGTTGGACTCTTAAGGGAGGTGTGGTTACACCCGGCAAATCAGGTTGGAATATGGTAACCAGTTGGGGTGCCTTAAAAGACTCCGTCGGTTCAGCTAATACCAAATATGATGATAACGAGATTCTTGATTTAGCCCGGGAAATGAGCCTTGAGATCTTAAAAGGACAGTTGAAAAGGGGAGAGAAACCTCCTGTAAGAAAGGTGATGAGAGTAATCCCCAAATGGAGAACCATTAAGGATATCCCGGGTGTTTTACCATGTGAAGACGCCCGTGAGATATTCAAAAACGCTTCTCCTATAATCGTGCACAGGTGCCCCTGCAGAGCGGTATACCGAAATAGACCAAATAAAGATAAGGTTCCGGAAGATTTATGTCTTGCCACCGGTCAAGGTCAAATTGCCCGCCGTACGGGAGGAAAAATATTAACTTATGATGAGCTTATTGCATTACTCGACAAAATAGATAATTATCCAGTTCCACTCGTTAGCATGGGGGGAACCACAAAGCGTATAGGTCAAGGGATGTGCTCTTGTGGTGATGACTGCGGGCTATTTGTCAGAAACGCTATCACAAAGCCATTAAATGGTGAGTATACATTTGTGAAAAGCCGATTCATAGCCCAGGATAATTCTAGAATTTGCTCCGGCTGTGGTATCTGCATTAAAAGATGCCCGGTCAATGCAATCACCATGAAGGAATTGAAATCAGGAAAGAAACGATCACACACTGATGTTAAAGAGTGCATCGGCTGTGGTCTGTGTGTGCTCACCTGCTCCAAAAAAGCTCGTAAAATGAAGCTGGTGCGCCCTCCAGAAGACATCCCTGATACTATAAGCTTAGATATTGAGGCATTTGCCCCTTAGTCCACCAGTTCCCAAGCCACAATAATAACCAAGGAGAAAATACCATTGCCCGAATTTCATTGCCCGATGGGCGCGGAGTATTACGATGATGACAACTGTATTTGTTGTCGTATGTGCCTAGCAAATACCGAGGAAGAGATGGTAGAAGCCTCTAAGAGGATTAGAGAGTACTTGAAATCGCATGCTACGAATAAAAGCCCTATCAAGAAAATAACCGTTTGTGGAAAAGGAGGCGTTGGTAAAAGTACAGTAGTTAATTTGATTGCCGACGCTTTGATACGAGAAGGTTATAGCGTCCTGGTTTTGGATACCGATGAGTCCAATCCCGGGCTTTATCGTATGTTTGGTTTTAAGAAACAACCAAAGCCGCTCATCAGACTGTTGAGCCGGTTTTCTACCGGTCGCGCTAAGCCCAACACAAAATGGATAACACGAGATAAGATAGCCATTAAAGATATCCCAACCGAGTATATCCTGTACCAAAATGGGCTTAAGTTCCTGATGGTCGGAAAAATTGAAGACCCATTCCAGGGCTGTGCTTGCACTATGGCAGACATAACCAGAGACCTCATGGGAAAATTGGTGTTAGAAGATAAAGAAATAGTGTTGGTAGATATGGAGGCTGGTGTTGAAAGTTTTGGCCGTGGGGTGGAGAGAAACGTTGACACGGTGCTGATGATTGTTGAACCATCCTTTGAATCAATGGCTCTGGCTGAGAAAATAAGTTATATGGCACAGGGGATGGGAATACAACGTTCTCGGGCTATTCTTAACAAGGTACCCTCAGACAATGTCAGACAAAAGATGACAAAAGAACTCAACAAGAAAAACGTTAAAATTATCGGCACAGTCTACTACGACCCTCAAGTCAGCGAAGCTGGCTTTGAGGGAAGGGCACCAGGTGAGTCAAAAGCAAAGGAAGATATCCAAAAGATCATAAAACAACTGCTCTCTGAGGCGGGATAAGCGCTCTTTTAATGCGCAATTAAGGAGAAGTAAAAATGAGCCCGTTTGATCCTATCTATCAAATACTCGTTAAAAAGATGAATGTGCCAAGATCCCAAGAAATCTATGGGACGCTAAATAGTTGAATTAATAATCTTATACAGGATAAAAGAGGCAGAGTTCTATATGTAAACCCTGCCTCTTTTTTATATCATCGAGGTTATCTACATTTTCTTTGAAAGGTTATTTTGTTTTTTCGTCTTATGACAACCCACCCCAGCATCGTTCCAACTTGTGTTTCCTCTAAAAATACTGGCTAGCGCAGGAGTATTTTCATACTTCGTGGTGACGGTGACAACCGCCATGAGTGTTTCGGGTAGAGTCTGACTTTCCTTCGTCTCGACAAAAATGGTAGCCTTTTGGTGCACTTTCGGTGACTCCGGTAGAAAAAGGTTCCTATATCAGTCAGCAGCGCCACGCTCAAGGCTCAGGCGTGAAATTCGGCGAACCTTTTTATAAGCACTCTGTCGGTTAATTTTTACATAAATCCTCTGCTTGATTTTGCCGTATAATATGCGTGAGATGTTGAGAGTGGGGTCGATGTTACTTAGCCGACGACCATACCAATCCTCAATTGAGTCATTGCCAGATAATTGCCCCTGCAAAGGAGTGCAGACGTGGGAATAATTCCTAGTGTTCATTGTATGGATAATTAAAGGGAAGCCAATTGCCATTTGTTTATCAACAAAATTGAAATGTTATTGAATCATACGCGTATACCAAAGTAAAGGAAATATACGATGGCACTTCAGAGGAGTAGAGAATCGTTATTCTAAATACCCTCTTCTGAAAATAATCTGGTTAAAACGCAGGAGGTTAGGCCATGTTAATGACAGCAAAAGAGTATATTGATAGCCTGAGAAAACGCAACCTGAAGCTATACCTTTTCGGGGAAAAGGTGGTAGACCCAGTTGCCCACCATATCATCCGCCCGTCGATTAACGCGATTGCAATGACGTATAAGTTGGCGCATGAAGTGCAGAGTGTAACGCTCGCCACCACACCTTCCATGCTTGACGGTAATACCATCAACCGTTTTAATTCCCTGTTCCAGAGCGCTGATGACCTTGTGAAAAAAGTGAAATTGCAGAGACTGTTGGGACAAAGGACAGCCTGCTGCTTCCAACGTTGCGTGGGTATGGACGCTATCAACGCCTGCTTCTCCACCACGTTTGAAATTGACCGCAAGCATGACACTGAATATCACAGTCGGTTCAAGAAGTGGCTGCAATATACACAGGATAATGATCTGTGTGTTTCTGGAGCGATGACAGACGTTAAAGGCGATCGCAGTCTTGCACCGGGCGAACAGAAAGACCCGGATATGTTCGTGCATATTGTAGCACGCAATAATGATGGCGTTGTCATCCGCGGCGCCAAAGCTCATCAGACGGGCGTAGCAAATTCACATGAAATGATTATTATGCCTACCTTGAGAATACGCGAATCTGATAAAGACTATGCGATTGCTTGCGCTATACCAGTGGATGCAAATGGAGTGACTATGATTTACGGTAGACAGTCATGCGATACCCGCAAGCTGGAAGAAGGCGACATTGACGTCGGTAACTACAACTTCGGAGGGCAGGAAGTTCTTGTCATTCTGGACGATGTTTTTGTACCCTGGGAGCGGGTATTTATGTGTGGGGAATATGATTTTTCCATCATGCTCGTAGAGCGATTCGCTTCCTACCATCGACAAAGCTACGGCGGCTGTAAAGCAGGCATCGGTGATGTACTCATCGGCGCTACCGCATCAATAGCGGATTACAACGGCGCCCGTAAGGCTTCCCACGTGCGTGATAAGATAAGCGAGATGATACACATCGATGAGACAATTCACGCTTGCGGACTTGCTGCCTCATATGAAGGACAGAAAATGGCTGCCGGCAACTACCAACCAAACACTCTGCTTGCCAACATTTGTAAACTCAATGTAACACGTCTTCCATATGAACTGTGTCGTCTCGCAGAAGATATTGCTGGAGGGCTACTTGTCACCATGCCATCGGAAAAAGACCTGCGTCACCCGGTTATCGGTAAGTACGTGGATAAATACCTCCGTGGTGTTGCGGATGTGCCTACCGAGACCCGTCTCCGGATGTTAAGTCTTATCCATGCCATGAGCTTTGGTCTCGTGGCTCCAAGTTATCGTACTGAGTCAATGCATGGGGCTGGCTCTCCTCAGGCTCAGAAAATAATGATTGAGCGTGAGACTGATATGGATCTCAAGCAAAGACTGGCGAGTTCTATTGCCGGGATTGATAAACGAGAAGAAGTACTGGGTTAGAATTGAGCCTCAATTAGCAGAACTGCAACATTCGGATAGAGAATCTGCAGATGCGCAGTTTCCAAAACTACTACGCAGCTCATTTCATGGTTCCTTATAAGTATGAGGAGCTATTGATCCAACATTGAAACAGTTGACAGCTATAGACGGGAATTGGAATTATGGAGAATCAAGAAGACAGGTTCAAGGAACTGCTCTATTGCATAAATGATGTCTCTGATAATGATCCAATTTCTTGGTATAAAAAAACTGAAAGAGTGTGTAAAGACTTTTCTGCTAAAACACACAAGAAACGCGGTGTCCAGAACCGGGTTGCAGTCATATTTAAAGAATATAGCAGATTAGGAAACCGCTTCACTTCTTATCGATTGAACAGAAAGCCAAGATGTTGCCGGGGCGGTCGAGTATATTTGAAAACAATCACTAGTATAACAGGATGCTAAGACATCAGGTCTGAAAACGATTGTTCTGGACAGAGACACTTCACTCAGATTATTCGGCTAAATAAATTCTATCAAATATTGAAAAATAGCTTAGGAGGTTGTGCCGTCGCAATCACTTTAATACGTCTGATAAACCATGTTTTTCGTTTTTCACCGCAAGTCTGACATTCACTACTAAGGGCACGACGCTACACTTCTTAGTCGTGTTCGTCTATGTCCCGCCGGATCTAATGCCCAGTACTTCTTGAAAGATCTCGTTTGACGTCAGTATCCGTGAAGCAGGAAGAATGTACTTCGAATTATCGAATTCGAGCATTCCCCTTATCACGATACTATCCAAACGGCTAACAAGCATTTCGATGGTAGCTGGGTTGAACCTCCCGGATAATACTCCCGGGTTTATGCCTTCCACCAGCAAGCGAAGGCGTAACATCGTCTCCTCCGCGGCTTTCTCTTTTTCGTCGAGTATTTCCACATATTCTGCCTGGCCGATGGGGTTTTCAAGGTAAGCGTCTAATGCATGCCTGTTCCTGGAGCGCCTACCTTTAAGATGTGACGCGGCTGCAGGTCCGAGACCGAGGTACTCCCCACCCCGCCAGTAGTTGAGATTATGCAGGCACTCGTGGCCTTTAAGTGCGAAGTTCGAAATCTCATAGTGGATAAACCCTTGCCCCATGAGGAAGGCACGTGCCAATTCAAAAAGTTCCGCCTGAGTGTCGTCGGACGGAAGATTACTGGGCGGGCGTTGCGCCAAGAATGTACCCTCTTCTAAAGCCAGGCAGTAAACGGAAAGATGATTGATCCCCAGCTGTACGAGCATCTCCAGCGCCGCACCCAGAGTATTCCAAGTTTGCCCTGGCAGACCAATAATGAGGTCAGCCGATATAGAGGTGAAACCAAGATTACAAGCAAGAGTCACGGCATCAATAGCCTGGGCAGCCGTGTGTACCCTCCCCACGCTTTCTAGCTCGCGGTCGTTAAGTGACTGAACGCCGAAGGACACCCGGTTTATCCCTTGTTCTATAGTGGCGCCGAGAAACTCGAGCGTGGCTGATTCCGGATTTACTTCGACGGTGGCTTCGACCAGTCCACCTAGGTCCAATGATGCCCGGAGACCGCCGATGAGGTTTTTTAAATTTTCAGCCCCGAGCAAACTGGGAGTTCCTCCCCCAAGGTAGAGGGTCTGGAATGAAAGCTCCTTGTAGGAACGAGCCTCCGCCAGAACCGCGGTGATATAGTTCTCAATGGATTCCAACCGTCCTGGTAAGGAATAGAAATCACAGTAACTGCACTTTTTGACACAGTAAGGAATGTGAACATAGAGTCCCCGTAGCATACTCACTCCTCCATCTTCAGGAGTAGGAGAAACGCTTCCTGAGGCACTTCCACCGACCCAACCATCTTCATCTTCTTCTTGCCTTCAGCCTGCTTTTCCAGTAGTTTTCGCTTGCGGGTGATGTCGCCGCCATAGCATTTTGCCAGTACATCTTTTCGAATCGCCACAATATCTTCCCGGGCAATGACTTTACTGCCGATAGCTGCTTGCAGGGGTATTTCAAACATCTGTCTGGGAATCAGCTTCCTCAGCTTGTGAATTAAACCGCGAGCTTTGGTCTGCGCACTTTCGCGCACGGAAATGAAGGATAAAGCGTCCACCTGGTTCTCTTTTACCAGTATATCCACCTTGACGAAATCACCGCTTCGATAGCCGAGGAAATCGTAGTCCATGCTGGCATAACCACGGCTGACGCTCTTGAGCTTGTCATAGTAGCCTGTAATCATTTCCGCCAGGGGAAAATCGTAGGTCAAAAGAGCGCGCCGCTTATCCGGATGCTCCATTGCTACAAGTTTGGCTCGCTTGGCATCGGACAGCTCCATAATTGGTCCGATGAACTCGTTTGGGACGATAATGCGGAGCTTGATAATAGGTTCTTCGATGTGGTCGATACGGGTTGGGTCTGGGAATTTGGACGGATTATCAATCATCATGGCTTCGCCGTTGGTAGTATAAACCTTGTAAATGACCGAAGGCATTGTGGCAACAAGTTCCTGCCCGTATTCCCGTTTCAGTCTCTCCATCGTGATTTCCATATGTAACATGCCCATAAATCCTAGCCGATAACCCCAGGCGAGCGCTGCTGAGCTTTCCTTTTCATAGACAATCGAGGAGTCGTTGAGTTGGAACTTCTCCAGCGCCGTCGTCAGTTTGCTGTAATCGTTGGTGTTTATGGGATAGATACCGCAGAAGACCATTGGCTGTAGGCGTCGGAATCCGGAAATGGCGGGTGTGTCAGGGTAATCCGGGGAGATTATTGTGTCTCCCACATGGATACTGCCTACCTTTTTGATAATCGCGCCGACATAGCCGACTTCCCCCACTGTTAGTTTTTCGCCAGGAGTAAGCTGGGGCGTGAAATAACCTACCTCATCCACCTCGTGTGTCTGACCCGTGGACTTTATCATGATTTTATCGCCGTGCTTCAGACTACCTGAAAAGATGCGGATGTGCGGGATGATACCGCGGTAGGTATCGTAAAACGAATCAAAAATGAGACATTTCAGAGGTTCTTCGTTACTTCCTTTTGGCGGCGGCACGAGGGTGACAATTGCCTCCAGTAGTTCAGGCACACCGGTGCAGTCTTTAGCAGAAATCAGTAATGCCGTTTTGCCCGACAGACCTAGCGAATCTTCGATTTGCTGGCGTGACTCTTCAATCATCGCGTTGGGCAGGTCAATCTTGTTGATGACCGGGATAATTTCCAGTCCGGCATCGATTGCCAGATAGGCATTGGCGATGGTCTGCGCTTCCACTCCCTGTGAAGCATCCACCAGCAGAACGGCACCCTCGCAAGCCTTCAGACTGCGCGAGACCTCATAGTTGAAGTCCACATGCCCCGGCGTATCGATGAGGTTTAGGATATAGTCTTTACCATCTTGCGATTTATATGACATCCGCACCGACTTAGCTTTGATGGTGATGCCGCGCTCGCGCTCCAGGTCCATGCTATCTAGCACCTGGGTATTTTCCGTTGTGTGGAGGACTCCAGTCAATTCCAGAATACGGTCCGCGAGGGTTGATTTGCCGTGGTCTATGTGTGCGATGATGCAGAAGTTTCTAATGTTTTCCATAGTCTAGTTTGATAGTAACACGATGGGGGGAGGAGGGACAAGGAAGTGAGGGATTTCCCTCTTTGATAAAGATGACTTGCACCGAGAACGAGTCCAGTTTAAACTGGACTCGTTCTCGGTGACGGTTCTGGACATCAGGTAAAGGCAACGCACAAGCGGTAAGGAGTTTATACCAATTACCCAATCTGAGTGTTGATTACTGTATTTTATACAAAAGGCAAGTGAATGGTTCAGATTACTACATGGGCGTATTAGCTATCACTTTGAAGTAAAAGGTATACGCGTATTGTCCTTATGTCTTTCCGATATTTGTTCAGTGGTAATAAATTTAACTCTGGGCTGAATTGACAATAGCGTTTGGTGAACACTAGATGCCATATTTTACTTGGAGTTACTATGAGTTGACAAAAGCAAACGAGAAAGCTAGAGTGTTTGCTAATGTTCAATAAGGGAGGAACGAATAATGACAACACCAAAAACTACAACACCACAGACACCTAAACCAGAATCGAGAACATGGAAACCAATAATAGCTGGAATACTTATAATACTTGCAGGGATTACGGCAATAGTTGCCGAGATAATTCACCTCTCCTCGGCGGTTTAGGTATATTCGCCGGAGTGCCATTCGTCGAGTCTTCAGCAAGTTTAGGAGGGGGACTATTTGCCAGTGGTGTAATAGCAATAGTGGGAGGAATTTTCACTCTTTTAAGGAAAGTCTGGTGGTTGGCAGTTGTGGGAGTCATTTTTCCATGTTTTTCGCGATATGGCCAATTCTTGTCATAGGATTAATTGCAATCATTCTTATCGCAACATCAAGGCGAGAATTCAAGCGTACCAAGATTGGATAGGAATTCCCAAGACAGTGAAATTGAAATAAAAAGAAGTGGCAGCGACTGGATTTGAACCAATAAATGTCATTATTCAGCTATGAAAGATTGATAGACCCTATATTGAGAGATGTTAGGCAATTAATACCAGAATTTGCTGGTATAGAAGCTGGTGACGAGGTATTAGATGTTTGTTGCGGGACCGGAGCGCAAGTTATTGAATATGGGCAATATGGTATTTTAGCCTTAGGAATTGACAAAGCACAAAATATGTTGAACATTGCTTTAAAAAATAAAGAGCGGTTAAATTCAAGAAATACTTCTTTTTACCTGGCTGATGCAACTGCTCTACCTTTCAGCGACGACAGATTTGATTACGTTTCCATATCTTTCGGACTTCATGATAAAGAGAGAGGCATTAGAGACAGGGTTATTTCTGAAATGAAGAGGGTTGTTAAAAAGCAGAAGGGGTCTCTTATCTTTATAGATTTCCAAGTACCGTTGCCAAAGAATATGTGGGCGATGTTTGTTAGGGCTATCGAATTCATCGCTGGTGGTTCTCATTGCCGCGGTTTTAGAGATTATATGAGTAATAGCGGACTAAAAAAAGTATTGAAGGATCACCTATTATATGAAGAAAAGACAGGTTATTTTAAGAGTGGCATAGTTGTAATTGTTAAGGCAAAGCTCAATAGCGAGTGAATAACCCCCCAGCAAGCTGGAGGGCATCAGGGGTTACCAAACAATTTTAGTTGAGTGGAGTCATCTTCATGATTTTGGTATTCAATATGCCTCCGGATTATGTCGGCAGTGACTTTGTCAACAACACTTCTGACAAAGTACCCATCGTTCCAAAGCTCCTCAGCCCAAAGCTGTTTCCTAATCTCGGGAAACTTTTTAAATACCTCTCGGGCCGATATACTCTTCATTATCTGCCCGATTTCAGACGGAGAATATTTTGGGGGTGCCTCCGCAAATATGTGCACATGGTCTTCCACTACTTCCATCGTATCTATATTGAACCCATATTCCTCAGCTATTTTAGTAAATACCTCTTTAAGATAGCTCGCTACTTCTTCACCCAAGACATGCTTCCTGTATTGCGGTATCCACACAAAGTGATACTTCAAGTCATATACAGCATGTTTGGCCCTTCGTATGCCCATGCCAATTTTATAGCAGGTCTATCTAACTTTCGCAACTTATATTTATTCACCAACCGGGTCTATGCTGCTGAATACCCGCCAGCAAGCTGGCGGGTATTCAGCAGACGGATTCTAATAAAAAAGAGAATGTCCGATGACAGGAAAACGACAGGCATTTTGTGTTAAAGTACGGAAATCACATTGCCTTTGAAAACGAGTTTTTCCTAACATTGTATCCATATTTTCGGGAAGATTATAATAAACCAAGCCGGGAAATATTTGAAAAACATATAAGGAGCAAACAATATGCTACAACTATTACCAGGTAGGGTTACTGTTGAAAATGATGTGGTGTTTGGAACCACAGGAAGTCGAGATATAAAATGCGATATCTACCGTCCACCAACAGAAGGAAATAATAGTCCTAGTGTGCTGATCATCCACGGTGGTGCTTGGCAATCCGGGGATCGGAGCCAGTTAAGGTATTATGGCATCCAACTTGCCAGGTACGGTTTCGTCGGAGTAGCCTGCGAGTATCGTTTGTCAGGTGAAGCACCATGGCCAGCGCAGATTTATGATGTAAAAGCAGCGCTTAGGTGGATGCGTGCAAACGCAAATCAATTGTGTATCGATGAGGGCAAAATATGTGTAACCGGAAATTCAGCAGGCGCGCACCTAGCCTTGATGATGGGATCTAATACAGATGAGTTTGAGGGAGAAGGCGGGAACATAGATATGAATTCGAAATGCGCTGCCATATCAGCCATCTACCCGCCAACAAAGGTTCATTTCAATAAAAATGATGCGGAAAATAGACTACTCGGTAAAACGGGGAATGACGAAGTCGCAGCAAAAGCTAGCCCGATAAATTATGCAAATAGTGGTTTCCCGCCAACGATTTTGATTCATGGCAATGCCGATCAAGTTGTTTCGAACAGTGAGAGTTTTAATATGTATCATGCACTGAATAAAGCTGGCGTCGCCGTTGAATTGCATGTCTTTGACGGCGCACCTCACGCGTTTGATTCATTACCTGAGTTTGCCAAACAATGTGTGCAATTGATAACACTATTCTTTGATCGTAAAGTAGTTGATCCTAGGCCAGTGATTGTCCCAGCGAGGGGATGATGATGAGGATATTTTACTACGAGGGGGTTAAGGCATAAGGAGATACTGAAGGCATAATGCTAAGTGTAGCTACCGGACCAAACCAAATTATTGACATCATTACACGAAAGAGGAAGGAAATATGAGTAGTATTGTACTAGATCAGAAGTCGGGACTTTGTGTAGATCAGAAGTCGGGGCGAATGTTTTTTCTCGATGATCCTGACGATTTGAAAGCGGGCGAAAAGGTTACGTTTCTCCTTAATTTACACGGCGGTGGCTCCCACGGCATATGGCAACACCTCTATTTTCCGGCGCATGATTACAAAAACAAATACCGCCTTGTCATCGCGACTCCTACTGCCAAAACCAAAGAGCCGTCGCGCCACTGGGTTGCTGAAGCCGACGACGAGTGGCTACAGGATGTTGTCAAGTTTGTCTGCGATAAATATGGCAAAGACCGCATCAAATCGTTTTGGCTCGTTGGCCATAGCCAGGGGGGGATGACATCTAACCGCCTGCTGAAGACCGACTTTTTTGCGAGCCGCATTGATGGATGGCTCAGTCTCTCGGGTGGGCGTATTGGACCGGCCGAGTTGCCGGCGTCATTTTTTCAAGGGAGCGAACGCCAGATGCCAGCTCCAGCTCCTGGTAGTCCAGGCCCGGGTCGCGCAATCATGCTCGATTGCGATATCTCCTTTATCTTTTCAACTGGCAGACTTGAAATAGTAAAACTTCCTGAAACTTCTCCCTGGGCTGAAAAGTACAACGCCAGCCCTCGAGTGCGAATGCCGGATATTGTTGACACTGAGAAAGGCCAGGTGACAGGTGCAACGCCAGGACGTGGTCCGAGCTGGGGTAGGGAAGCACGACCTGGTACGGCGGAGATCTATGTCTTTCCGAATGCGCGTGGTGGCCGAGTTATTGCGGACGTGGTCCGTCTCGACAAGGGGCACACGGAGGGGTACGAACCAAAGATCACGGAGGAATTAATCAAGATGATGATTGCGGCGCCGGGCGGGAAATTAATGGCATTGGGTCAGGCTGGATAGGCATATTGGTAATAAAATTTTAGCCCCGACGTAACCACCTAGCCATTTAACGATATATCGTGTTTCTAGGAGAGATTGACCCTTCCCCGTCTCCACCACTTTAAAAAGGGTAGCCTTTTGGAACATACCAAACCTTATCTATAGCCTCGTTCTATATAAAAATGGCCTCTGGGTAAACTTGTCCTGAGCATCAGCACTGATCCTTTCGAGATGAAGCTGAAGGGGAATCCCCCCGTCGGACGGTGTTACGAGTGAAAAGTACCCGACGCTATGTATCCAGGTTCGTACCAGCAAAAGGGGCGTAAGACTCTGGCGACTCGACTACTTTCATAGTATGAGCTCCAGAAGGGCAAGTCTCAACACAACAACCGCATCCCATGCATTTTTCTTCGTCGATATAAACCCGTTCTTCGCCATATTCCGGATAATATTTCATCTGTGACGCACCAAACTGGCATCTCTTGTCCACGCAAATTCTGCACTTTTTACATTTTTCTGGGTCCACTACGGCGCGATATCGACTCTTACAATAATATTCTGTCACCGGATATTTACTACCAATTACCATCGGGGTTCTTAAAACCTCACAACAGTCAAAGTGGCAATTACAGAGAACCCCACGGAAATTCTTCGGGTCGTTAGTGCGGGTGCCAATATGCACAACCGGATACTTTGCTGTCTCATTACTTATAAGTTCAAGGGCTTCGTCATGGGTAATCCGTCTACCAGCTCCCCTGTCAATGTTATAAACAGCTGTTCTACCCATAACCAGGCATAACTCTTCAGGTACCCCGCATTCACGTTCCTTGTACCTTTTACGGCAGGCACAATGAAGGAGGGCAAAATCCTCATTCGCCTTGATGAGTTCTCTTATATCCTCCCCTGGTAAGATACCTGGAATGTCTTTAATAGCCCTCCACCTGGGTATTATCCCCGACATGCCTTTTTGCCCTGTGGCAATCCTACTGCGTATTCTTTCCTCTCTAGGTGGACCTAATTCATTGTCGCTAAATAGCCCAATGAGGGCATAATACTCATCTCCCAACGTCACGTCATATTTTGTATTATTTTGGGTATCCAGCCACTGCCCCATAGTACGCGGAGGTAGTGGTCCTTTACTAGTAGGATAGAGAAATCCTTTTTCGTAAAGTTCACGAACATTCTTTTCTGCTGTCTTCTTATCAACACTTAATTTCTTTGTAAAACTTTCAGATAATTCCAATCCACCCAGTGAAGCATTGCGCTCGGTGTCAGGCAGAGCCAAGACCAGTTTTGCCTGCTCTAAACTCATTAACCTTTCTAATATCCACGGAAAATATTTAGAATTTTCAAGACCAGGTTGCACCAGCTTCGCTATCTGAAAATACTCAGGGGCAATTTTCTTCTTCAGCATTTCTAGTGCTTTAGCTATATTTTTATCAGCCATTTACTATCCTCTTTTACGTTGCCTTTTTATCATCTAATAGCGGATACCTGTATTACGTATGATAAGTACTGTCTCGCCCTTGAGATTACGACATATAGTTTCAGAAACAATGAATACCATTTTACCTGCTCGGCCGTTCCGTTCATAGATGTCGCTGGTTCTATGGGTGATGCTGAGAATATCACCAGCTTGAATCGGCTGAAAGAACTCATATTCTCCTCCCCCGTTAAGACCGCGGGTGAATTTAGACCTGATTTCTTTTCCTACTTCCGGGGGTTCGCTTGTTTTTATGGGGAAAGAATATAATGGATTGTAACCCGGCGGTGCAACAATAGATCGAAAACCATGTTTCTTTGCATACTCCTCATCATAATGTAGAGGATTTGTATTACCCATTGCTGCGGCAATGCGTCTGATGGGTTCCTTTTCTATTTCGACGATTGTTGGCTCGGATTCAATTCCGATGCTTTTTCTCATTTCGTCGGTAATAACTGAATCGTTTTCCATTGTTCCCCCTTTGTTTCACCCAGAATCTGTTCTTTCGCTCGTTTCATGACTCACAATTGGAGTTCAACAGCACAATGAGCTTGTATTGAGAACAAGCTACTCATTGTCAGTTACGAGTTTAAATGTGAAGTATACTTAAATCTCCCTACCCAACTGGTGTAACTCTCCCTGGTGCCTTGATCCAACGCCCGTGTCCGGCTAACTGGTGAATTTCATCAAGGGCTTTAGCTACCAGTTCTCGGTGGTAGTTAGCGTCACCAAAAGCAGCGTCCGACGACCACACTCGCTTAAAGTAGAGGTGCATATCGTGGTCCCAGGTGAAGCCTATACCCCCGTGCATCTGAATCCCCTCAGCGACCACTTTCTTACATGTGTCACCACAGAAGCTTTTAGCCATAGAGACAGCTACGGTTACATCGGGATCGTTTTCTTTGATAGCTTCAGCCGCCCATTCCATTAGTGATCTGGCATATTCAAGCCCAATCACCAGATCTGCCGCTCTGTGCTGGAGTGCCTGGAAGCTGCCAATCGGTACACCAAATGCTATCCTCTCCTTCAGGTAAGAAACAGTCATTTCAAACGCTTTTTCACCTGCTCCTACCATCTCAGCACACAATGCTGCTGTGGTGTAAAGCGCAATCTGCTTCATGATGGACCAGCCTTGATGTAGTTCGCCTATAATATTTTTGGCAGGTACCGGCACGTTCATGAAGGTTACTTCCCAAAGCTTCCTTGTTTCATCCATAGTCTTAAGCGAGGTCGTTAGTATGCCCCACGCCTCTTTCGTATCCAATAAGAAGAGGGTGATTCCTTCTTCCGGATTTTCGGTGCGCTTAGTACGAGCGGCGATAAGCATGTAATTTGCCACTTTGGCATCAGGAACAAATAGCTTGGTGCCGTTGATGACATACTGGTCACCCCTGCGGTCGGCTCTTACCTTGATGCTGTCAGCCCACCAGTCCCCATCTTCCTCCAGTGCCGCAAGTGTACATACTATCTCACCCTTAGCTATCTTGGGCAGGATTTCATTCTTTTGCTCGTCAGTACCGAAAGCCAGAATTGGCATACCAACTAGAAGCAAAGTAGAAAGGAAGGGACTGGGTAATACCGTCCGTCCCATTTCCTCAAATAAAATGGTCAGGTCCCTGAAGTTCATCCCTGTACCCCCATATTGCTCGGGAAATACTAAACCCAGCCATCCCAGGTCTGCCATTTTTTTCCACAACTCTGGAGAAAATCCCGTCTCATCTGCCATTAGTTTTCTGACATTTGTCATGGGGCATTCTTTAGCAATAAAATCCCGAGCCATGGTCTTGAGCATTTCTTGCTGTTCATTAAGGCTATATTCAATTGCCATCCTCGTGCTCCTTTATTTATCTTAATATTGCAGTAGCAAAATACATGTTTGGCGGCAGTTATCCTCTACTTCTAGGTAGCCCCAGCATCCTCTCGGCAATAATCCCGCGGTTGATTTCTGTGGTACCCGTCTCAATGGTGTTACCACGGCACCTGAGGAAGGTGTATGTCCAGCTACCATCGTCTAATGCCCGTTTATCGCCCCTCATCAGTTGAATGTTGGTACCCATAATTTCCGCTACCATGTTTGCCTGACGCTGGTTCTTCTCCCGGGAAAATACACTGCCTATAGACTGTTCGTTCCCGGTGAGTTGTCGTTTCTGCGCCTTAATACGCATACGTTCGCGACTACACCTCATAGCCTCGTTCTCGATAGCGAACTGGGCTATTCTTTGCCTGAACACAGGGTCTTCCCATACTGTCCTGCCACGTCGCCTCGTATTCTTAACAAGCTCGACTAAATTGTCTACGCCACCTAAAGTCGTTAATTCTATGCGTCTACTTGGTGCGACAAATTGAAGACCACCACCCCTTTCTGCTTCAAGAGTAGCCATGGCCACGTACCAGCCTTGCCCCTCTTCTCCCACCATGTTTTCGTGGGGAACCCGCATGTTATCAAAGAACGTTTCGCCAAATTCGGCATCCCCAGTCATCTGCCTTAATGGTCGTACTTCAAAGCCGGGGCTTTTACAGTCAAAGACAAAGTAACTCAAATTTCGATGTCTCGGTGCTTTAAGGTCTGTCTTACATGGCAGCACACCCCAGTCAGCATATTTCGAACCGCTAGTCCAGACTGCTTGGCCATTAACTACCCAGTCATCGCCATCCCTGACAGCAGTCTTCTGGATATTTGCCAGATCTGAACCAGCATTTGGCTCGGAGAAGCACTCGCACCAGGTTTCCTCACTACTTAATATCTTCGGGATGAAGCGCTTCTTTTGCCACTCCTTACCGTACCGCAGGAGGGTTGGTATTACGATGAGTGGACCTAAGCTTCCCGCCGGTGCGGGTGCGCCGGTACGTGTCAGCTCCTCGTTGATAGCGGCAATCTCCTCTCGAGAGCGTTCTACGCCACCGTATTCTTTAGGAATACCAAACCCGGTATAACCAGTATCATAAAGCTTTTTTTGCCACTGCTTACCGAGTTCGTACGCCTCTCTACTGCCTCGCTCAGGTGGCACATATTCAGGTGTACCCCAACCCTTTGGTAGATTTTGCCTCAACCAGGTACGAACCTCTTGTCTTAAAGTCGCCAACTTTCCTTTTCCCTCGGTAACCATATTTAGACTCCTTTCATAGCATTATTGATGTTTCGATTGTAATATATAGCTTACTTAACTAAATTTCAAGAGCATCCGCTGAACCTAATTGCGGAATATATTCAGGCGGTCTTACAATTTTCAGTTCGCGCGCTCCTGCGGGACAAGTAATAACACAGAGACCGCAACCAATACATTCCTCTTCCATAACAAACGCTCGATCCCCTTCATTTTCAGGATAGTGTTTGAGTTTTATAGCATCTACTGGACAGCGTGTTATACAGGTTTTACATCCTTTGCACTTATCGGGATTTACTACTGCAATAAAACGGCTCTTGGCGATACTGAATTGCTGTATCTGTTTTCTGGCTCTAACGTTGCGATAGAACGATCCACAACAACAATTGTGGCAGTTACAAACCAGGTAAGGCATGGAATTGTAATTGCCTACCAGGTGCACAAGATTAAATTTGTCAAACGAATCAAGGAGTTCAATTACCTCATTGTAAGTAAGTTTCCTCCCTGTGCCCCTGTTCAGATTGTACTGCCCGGCACGCCCATGTACGATACAGGTCGTAACAGGTATCGTATCTCTGCATGTCCTATTCCTGTCAATATTCTTACATGCACAGGGGAGCAAGACAATCGGATCTGCTCCTTTAAATATTTCCCTGATATCCTCATTCGGTAAAACACCCGGAATATCTTTGATTGACCTCCACCTTGGAATTACACGCATTCCTTGCCGTATTGTTTTGGTTTGGCCTTGCAAGACCTCATTTATCTGTTTCCTTACTGTTTCGTCAGATTTGGCAAATGCCAGATCAAAAAAATCGTCATTGTCATATTTGGTATTGGATGAGCCGGCGCTGTCGTGTAACGACGCCCAGCTTCGCGTTAAATGCCACCCACTTTTTCCTGGATAGGCTAGGCCTTTTTCAAACATCTCCTGAAAATGTTTATCCACGGAGTCCTGACTCAATTGTAATCTTTTCGCTATATTTGCTGGTGAATCAGGCAGTGCATTGAGAATCTTAGCTTGTTCGAGGTTCATAAGCTTTTCGAGCACATATGGCATAACGGCAGAATCGGGTTCCTTTATTTTTACTGCCAGTTCGCGGTATTCGGAGGCAATTTCCCTCTTAAGCATTTTCTTAATATTCTTTTCCGTCCTTTTCATCTTTAACCTCTTTCTCGTAGCAGTAATAAATATCTTCTTTTAGAACTCTATCTCGTGGGCATCCGGTGCAACTGTCATAGGGGCATCAGTTCTAGCTAAAATCTCTTCCGAATTCCAACCCGGTGCATATTCTATTAGTACAAGACCTTGGTTGGTAACTTTTATTACAGCCAGGTCCGTTACTATAAGATTGACACTTTTTCTACAGGTGATCGGCAATGATAATTCGCGAACTACCTTGGCTTTTCCATCCTTTGCGTTATGAGTCATAGCTACGATCACACGCTTTGCTCCCCAGGCAAGATCCATTGATCCACCAATATGTGGCAAACCGGCATCTTCACCTAAGCTATGTACCGCAAGATCACCTTTTTCAGAAACCTGGAGGCCTCCAAGCACACTCACCAAACGACCTGCCCTTATCATCACGAATGAGGTCAGGGTATCGAAGAAAGACATACCCGGTACATGCTGGAGATATCGCATGCCTGCATCAGCTATATCCGGGTCAATCTGTTCTATCATGGTAGCATCGTACACAGGTCCATATCCCAGAACACCGTTTTCACTCTGTATGATTACGCCTTCAGGTATATATGCGGCGCAAAGTAGTGGAATGCCAATCCCCAGGTTACAATAATCGCCCGGGGACAATTCTTTTGCCACCCTCATTGCTACAAGCTCATCTGTTAGCCTGTCTTTCATAGATAATTCCCCTGGCAGCCTCAATTTCCGCTGCCTCATCCATTTTTTGTTTTTCTCGATAAGAAATACTCGCTCGTATCCATTCCATCCGCCGTTGTTTACTTGCCGTATTATTCTCCGGAATACGTACAATCTTGTCTACGAATATCCCTGGGGTTACGATAGCATCAGGTTCCAGTTTATCCGGCTCTACTATCTCAAATACCTCGGCAATTGTATACCGGGAAGCCATCGCGATAATTGGATTATTAGCGCGGGCTGTGCCATGGTAAACGAGGTTTCCAAATATATCTGCCTTTGCCGCGCTGACCAAGCCTACATCCGGAATGAGTGGTTCCTGAAATATATATTCCCTACCATTAATAATGCGCTTCTCTTTCCCCTGTTCGATAGCCGTACCAGCACCGATTGGGCTATAAATACCACCAAGTCGCAAAGCGCCAGCCATAAGCCGTTCAATAAGAATACCATGAGACATACTTTCAAACTCGAGCGTACCTTCAGCAACTCGCTTCATAATTTCTGTCATAATAGGAAGGTCATCCCTAGGTCTGGCAGTAAACGCGGAGATTATTTTCTTTGTTTGGGAGAGAACGAGAGAAGGGTCTGGAGCTCCCTTTTCCTTGGTAGCATCTGTCTTTGGAACGTAATTATTGACGCAGATCGTAAGGTCTTTGATGCTCTTATGTAACAATATGTGCCACAGGTAGTTAGGTGTACCGGGACCCCAAAAATTCGCCGCGATACATACTCCGTCATGCAGCACAGACAAAGCCTCAGCAGCTGTTGTGACCTTACCACTCATAAGAATGATATCCTGTATGTATTTTAAAACCGTTTAAAGGCGATATTGCTTGTGGTATATTGAATATATTGAAGGTACAAATAGGATAAGTCTTTCTACATACCGAACTATACTTGACCTTCAAGTGGGGGGTGCTCTTGACGGAGAGCGTCCCCCAAACCATCCTTTATTAACTCATTATTTTGTTAAGCTATTGTTGAACTTCTTCTTTTACTGTTGTTCTTTGTTCTGTACCACAAGAGGTGCATTCATGAGCATCTCGATTTGCTTGTCTGCAAACTCGTTCAAGCTATAACGCTCACTCAGAAACCACTTCCGTAATGCCCAGTCATGCCCCAGGGAAGCGATATTATGGGCTAATAATGTTGGATACCTTACCTCAAACTCACCCCGCCTTACTCCTTTACGGATAAGCTTTTCAAAGAAACCAACGAGCTCAACCCATGTGTCGCGGACGATAGTCCTATCTTGCTCAGAGAGACTCTGTACATTCCGATCAAGAAGATAAAAGCGTTAGACTGCTGGTCGCTCATTTTCAGGTAATTTATTACGGCTCTCCTTAAAGCTTCGATAACACTGATATCTTTATTGATATTCTCATTAAAGGCATTCGTAAGACGTTGTGTGTTATTATAGGCTTGCTGACAAAGCAGATGCAATATATCATCCTTGGAACCTACATAACGATAAATATTGCCGGGTGTCATCCCTGCCTTAGCGGCGATCTCTCTCACAGTTGTCTTTTCATAACCTATCTGTGCGAACACCTGAAAAGCAGTTTCGACAATGTGCGTACGTTGCTGCCTGACAAGTCTTCTATTTTTACTCAGTGTTCGTACTCTATAGGTTGATTTTGTTTTTGTGTTTACTTTTTTAGGAATATGACTCCTTTACTTTGAATAGTTTAGCCAATGAACAATTGTTTAGTGAATTCGCTCATTATAATAACAACCCTTCCCCTACGTGTCAAGATGGTTACGGGTACTTGACAAGTTGTTTATGGTGTAATACAATGTGACGCAAAATAAACGAATGTTCATTTTTCAGTGAACGTATGTTTGCTACGATTGAGAAAGTCTTTGATAAGACAAAAAGCGCATTTTTTAAAAACATCTTAGCAAATCGTGACTCGTATTAAAAATCCTAACTTAAATATGCAAAAGAGAGGACGAAATTGATGAAAAAGGCATTATGGGTATTACTGATCCTTCTTACGGTGATCGCAATGGTTCTCACGTCCTGCGGAACAGAATCTGTAACAGAAGAAGAGGAAGAGGAAACGACAGTTGTCACTGGGATTGTGGAAGAAGGCGATAAACCTGAAGTAACTAAGCCTGTAGATACAACGCGTACTGATAAACCCCAGTATGGGGGGACAGTCACATTGGCATTGACAGCTGACCTACGAGGATTCGATGAAGCATTCGTAGGCCATTGGATGGCTACTACTCTCCACCTGACAAATGAAGAGCTATTACAGGGTGACTGGACAAAAGGACCGGCCGGCACTAATGAAGCAAGCTTCATCCTCGGTGGTGTCAATGCCATGAGTCTTAAAACAGGCGCACTGGCAGATAGCTGGGAGATACCCCAAAGAGGGAAAATAGTATTCCATATCCGCGAAGGCGTCTACTGGCATAACAAAGCTCCGACCAGCGGCAGAGCGCTGACCGTTGACGATGTCGTCTTTTCCATGAAAAGAATGTGTACCTTGTCTACAGCTTATATAGCAACGGCATATGCCAGTCTGGCCAAGAATGTTGTGATTACGGGTGATGAGACCGCCCGTACAGTTACCATTGAATGTTCTCCAAATCTGTGGATAGACGCATTAACCGTGTTACCCGATTTACTTTCAATTATGCCACGTGACGCCATCGAAAAATTCGGCGACTTAAATAACTGGCGTAACAGCATTGGCACCGGACCATTCATATTAACGGATTTTGTCTCCGGTAGCTCAGTTACCATGATACGTAACCCTAACTATTGGGAAACAAATCCCATCGGTCCCGGCAAGGGAGACCGGTTGCCTTACCTTGAAAGTGCCAAATTCTTGGTTATTACAGATACCTCCACCCGTTTTTCGGCATTGCGGACTGCTAAGATTGATGGCACCAGTGGTGAGTATGATGATGTCAAGGAATTCATTGAGAATCCGGATATGAAATCTATGATGTACTTAGTTGATGGATGTTATGCCTTGGGTATGAGAATAGATAAACCCGAGTCGCCATTTTATAAAAAAGAGGTCAGGCAGGCATTAATGTTGGCTACTGACTTCGACAAGATTAAAAACGAATATTACGGTGGCAAGGCATCAATACTTGTCTGGCCAATTACCTACAGTCTGGAGAATGCAGCTGCCTATGTTCCCATGGAAAAACTACCTGCCAATGTACAGGAGCTGTTTTCATACAATCCCACCAAAGCTAGAGAACTCCTTGCTACCGCAGGTTACCCCAGCTTAAAAACAAGTGTTATCTGCTACAACAGCCCCGCCCAGATCGATTTCCTCTCTCTTCTAAAGACTATGTGGGCTGAAGTCGGCGTTGATCTGACCATAGATGCAAGAGAATATGTCATATGGTATGGCAGGACGGCAAGCAGAAATTATGGTGCTAACGAGCTGCTATATGCTACTTCCTCAGGATCCTGGCAGAGTTTCGACAACATCAATGGACCGAAGCAATTCAATATGAGCTATATTAATGACCCGCTCATTGCCGAAACAGCTGCCAAAATATCAGAATATATTGGCATTAACGATGCCAAAGTAGCCCAATTACATGCTGAATTAATGCCATATGTCATAGAACAGTGCTGGGTGATACCCAAACCAGCCGCGTATTCCTACGTTACCTGGTGGCCATGGAGAAAGAACTGGAACGGTGAGTTAAACGTCGGCTTTTACAATTATCCTTCTTACCTGAAATACACATGGACAGACCAGACTCTCAAGAAACAAATGGTAAACCGATAATCTCTTTCTATCCGGACGGCACAGCAGTAAAAAGAATGGCTCGGAGATTAACTCCGAGCCATCTTGTTTTATCTCATAGATTCTACTTGACAATATACTTTTGGTGGTACTATAATTCTGCGAAATAAACAACTGTTCATTATACAATGAACTAATATTCACTAAAGCGATGCATTATCACAATGAACTTAGGAGAATTCTTAAAGAATAAATACAGTAGCCATTAATTTAGTCATGCTTTTCAGAACAGGAATAACTATTAAGCCACTTTTCGATCTATCGTCCTTCCCATAAATTGCAGTATTTTATCATTGACATATTTCACAAAATTGATATCATATGGTTGGAATAAAAATTATCGAAAGAAAAAAGAAGAAGGTGAATCATGCTTAAAACAAAACTAACCGAAATGCTAGGGATCAAGCACCCTATTATCCAAGCAGGTATGGGACCTTTCAGTAATAACAATCTCTGCGTAGCTTCAGCCAATGCGGGTGTGTTAGGCCTTTTATCCACCAGTGGGCTTTTTAACCGGGAGGTTCAACCCCTTGTTTATGAGTCCTTTGTTAAAAGCGGTGAAGCATCCATGGATGATGACATTCCAACGGTTCTGGAAACGGTGCTAAAGCGCACTTATCGATTGACCAGGGATAAGGGTGGTATTTTCGGTATTAACGTGATGGTGTCCGCTGAGCTGCTGGATCGGGCAACCGTTGTCATCGATACAGCAATCAAAGTCGCTAAAGAAAACCCTGATATGAAAAAGTATTTCAAGGTCATTTTTACATCTGCGGGTGATCCGGTACCCTGGAAGGAGAAAATCAAAGGGGCGGGATTTACCTGGTTTCATGTAGTTCCTTCTGTCAAAGGTGCATTACGATGTAAAAAAGCCGGTGTGGATCTTATCGTTGCTTCCGGTCATGAAGGTGGATTTCATATTGCCTGGGAGCCAGTCCATTCTATGGTTTTGCTGCCGTCTGTTGTAGATGCACTGGCGGGGTCTGGTATTACCATTGTGGGTGCTGGTGGATTCTGCGATGGTAAAACACTTGCGGCAGCGCTGGCTCTAGGGGCCGATGGCGCCCAGATGGGTACCCGATTTTTAGCCACCCAAGAAAGCGATTTCCACCCGGTGTGGAAGGAACAGGTGGTGAAAACCGAAGACAGGGGAACTTTGGTTGCCAGAGGTATTGTGGGACCCGCCAGGTGGTTGAAAACTGAGAATAGTATACAGCACCAGAAGAATACCCTGACAAAATCTCCCGGTGTCTATCTAGACACACCGGATGATGCTAGCACGGTTCCGACAGAATTCATCCAAACGGAAAGAGAGGCGATCGAAGCGATTTGCAGGGGTGAAACTGATAAAGGCCTTATGGCTGGTGGTGAATGTGCACAACGGATACAAGACCTGCCGACCGTTCAGAACCTGGTAGACAGTATTATGCGTGAAGCAGAAGTAATCGTAAAAGGATTTTCAAAGTATGTAGTCACTAACTAATGATGGATTTACCCGGATCATTCAGCTCCGATAATCCTTGGAATCGATGTTTCTTTAAAATGGTGAAGTAACATGAAATGCACAAATGATCTAGGACAAATTGTAGAATAAACACAGAGTAAGAGACCTGACTGATTCTTGTCAGGTCTTTTTGTCTGAATGAGATTAAAGTACATGGAGGATTCATAGAATGGACAAGGTGAGCAAGATGGGTTTTCCTGCTGGATCGAGGGACCCGATGTTTGACACGCCGTATGTGGATATCGACGAGTGGCGTGACCAGCCAGTCCGCCATCGTTATGTCCATGGCGGGTTCAAAGACACCGAATGTCGCTTCTCCTTTTACTTCCCGCCATCGGAACGTTACGAAGGGCGGTTTTTCCACCTGCTCTTACCGGTTCCGGGTATAGAGACGGCTGCGATTAATGCGCCCGCGGCAACAACACTGCCTAACCCGATTTCCTTCGCAGTAGACAGCGGTGCCTACCTCGTGGAATCGAACCAGGGCAAAACGGACATGTTTACCGTTGATGACACCACTATTACCGGCTATCGAGCCAGCGCCGCAGCGGCCAGGTACTCGCGGGTGCTAGCTGCCGAGATGTACGGCGTACACCGCCCTTATGGCTATGCCTATGGCGGCAGCGGTGGAGCTTTCAGGACGTTCGCCTGTGTGGAGAACTGCCCCGACGTCTGGGATGGCGGGGTGCCATTTGTTCAAGGGTCACCCATGAGCATCCCCTACATGTTTACGGCGCAGGGTCATGCCTTTAGAGTACTGCGCAACAAGTTCGCATCTATTGTCGACGCAGTGGACCCCGGTGGCAGCGGGGATATGTATGCCGGTTTGAATATCGAAGAGCGTGAAGCGCTCGCTGAGGTCACACGGATGGGGTTCCCGCCGAAAGCGTGGTTCAGCGCAGAAAGAACCGCTCTTGCCTATACGGGGATTTTGGCTATGTTCCTGGACAATGTGCTCAAGTGGGACCCCGAGTACTTCAAGGACTTCTGGACGGTTCCAGGTTACCTCGGGGCAAATCCACCCGAATCCCTCTTGCGCGAACGGGTCCAGCATAGGGTGAAGATTAGTAAGGTGCTGAAGTCAAAAGAAATTACCGAACTGGGCACGATGGTATCGATGCCAGCGAGATTGGCTGACAGCGGGGGGGAGATGCCGGCCGCAATCAAGCTCGAGAAAATGCCAGCCGGGAATCTCCAGGGGAACACAATGACCTTAATGAGCGGCGCAGTCGCCGGGCACGTGCTCTACATCGCAGGAGTGGTCGGTGACCTGGTGATGGTTGGGTTTGGTGGAACAAACTTCCGTGAGTTAGTCAAAATCAAGGCTGGTGACGAGGTGCTGATCGATAACGGGACATATCTCGCTATCCAGACCTATCACCGCCACCAGATCCCGTCGCCCGACTACTACGTCTGGAACCAGTATAAAGTTGCTGGTCAACCAATATACCCACAACGACCCGTGCTGGGTCTACGCTACGCCCGGAACGCCATGGGCACCGTCCAGACCGGTCGGTTTGCCGGGAAAATGATCGTGGTTGAGTCGGCGATGGACGAAGCCGCTTTCGCCTGGCAGGCGGACTGGTACCGCACAAAAGTAAAAGAGGCACTGGGTCCACGCCTTGACGACCACTACAGACTCTGGTTTACCGACAATGCTATGCATACGGCGCCAGTGGCTACGCCGGGTGATCGCCGACCGGTGGCAACAACTCGTGTCATTAACTACACTGGCATCGTACAGCAAGCGCTGCGCGACCTGAGCAATTGGGTTGAGAAAGGCTGGGCACCCCCTGATAGCACAAACTACAAGATAGTAGATGGTCAAGTAGTGCTACCTGAGACAGCCGCGGAGCGCAAGGGTATCCAGCCTGTAGTGACGGTGAAAGCGAATGGCGGTGAGCGCACCACGGTCGCGGTCGGTGAGACCGTCGAGTTCACTGCAGTCATCGAAGTACCGCAGGGTACCGGCACGGTGGTGTCTGCAAAATGGGACTTTGAGGGTGCTGGCGACTATCCGGTCGTTGAACAATTTGACGACAGCAACTCGTCGTTTTCTCGTGTGTCCCTGAAGACCACCTATGTCTTCTCCAACCCCGGCACCTACTTCCCGACGCTTCTGGCCACCTCACAGCGGCGAGGCGACTTCAAGACTCGCTATGCTCGGATCCAGAACCTCGGTAGGGTGAGGGTTATCGTCCAGTAGGACGGGCGACGTCAGACTCAAAGGTAATGTTTACAGTAAATTAAAATCTCGTTAAGGGGATTCCATAAATGGAATCCCCTTGTTTGTATTTAAACCAATTATGTCAGGTTTAGCATTATTGGAGGTAACTATTTAGTCATTTGACGATATATCGTGTTTCAGGGAGATGAAGATGCAACCTTCACCCGAGAGGGCGTTGAGGCATAAGGAAACACTGAAGGCATAAACCACCGCAATCTTCACAAAAATGTTGGATACTCTTTGCCAAAGAGCCGTATAATAGTATTTCGACAGTGATAAAAAGGAGGAACTATGGAGTACAAGGATATTATATACAACAAAGAAGGATATATCGCTACTATCACTCTGAACCGTCCTGAACGCATGAATGCTTTCACCGGTGCTATGATTAATAGCATTGGCCAGGCACTTCAGGACGCCAATATGGATGAACAAATACGTGTGATTGTGGTTACAGGTGCGGGACGCGGGTTCAGTGCTGGTCTGGACTTAAAAGAGCCACCAAATTTTCGTGGGCGGTCCACATCAAGCGCATCTGTCCGCACACCGACTTTGCCCGGTATCTTCATGAGCATTGACAAACCGATTATTGCCTCCGTTAACGGCGCGGCCATTGGCTGGGGTCTGGAACTGGCACTTCTGTGCGATATCAGAATCGCCGTGGAGAACGCTCCGCTGGGTGACCGGCACCTGAATTTTTCCATCATCGCCGACCATGCTGGGCTTTATACCATGCCACGCCTCGTTGGTTGGGCTAAGGCTTGTGAACTGATCTTCACCGCGCAGACCATAGATGGCAAAGAAGCCGAACGCATCGGACTGGTGAACAAGGCAGTAGCTCCAGATAAGCTGGCGATAGCTACCCGAGAGATGGCAAATGCCATTGCCAGCAAACCACCGCTAGGCATACAACTGAGCAAGCGCGCAATGAGAGACGGACTTAACTCTGATTTCAATTCTTTGAATGACCATGCCTATAGTCTTTTCCGTTTGCTGGTTGGGAGTGAAGACTTTGCCGAGGCGATGAAGGCTTTGGGAGAAAAACGGGAGCCCCAATTTAAAGGACGATAGTCACATCTTGACTTCGCTATCAAAAAGTTCTGGGATATGAAGAAATAGCCTTCACTGGAGAGAACGTTAAGACACAAGGAGATACCTAAAGTTCAGTCTATAAAATCAGGAAACTATACACTTAATAGAGCATACCTTTTCACCCTTGTTCAGCTATGTCTGTAAAGAAACAAATATCCCAATGCTTATCGATGGTACGGAGTAAATGGAGAAGCTATCAGAGGAAGCTGTTTCAACCGAAAAGAAAGCTGTAAAAGTACATGAACAAAAAGTGTGGTATCGGGAAGAAGGGAAAGGGATCCCTATTCTAATATTGGTCGGTTGGGGAGGTCCAACTGACAAATACTTACCGATTCAGAACAAATTAGTAGATAGAGGTTACAGGGTATTTTTACCCGATCTTCCCGGCCTGCCGGGTAAAACCTGTTCTATGTTTATTCATCTATCTGAATGGAGTAGTTGGATTGAGGAATTTGGGAGAGCTGCCATTAGAGAGCAATTCGTTGTAATATCGCACTCTTTAAGCGCGCAAATAGGGCTTCAATATCTATCAAAAGAAAATTCCAAATGCCGTGGTGCTATTTTCCTTAGTCCCTGGCTCGCTTCTTCTTATCAAGGAGCATTTTGGCGATTCGTTGCAACAATTATCCGTTTCTTGTGTCCCATTGTATATCAAGACATGAAATGGGTGAGAGATAAAAAGGCTTGGACAACAGCTCTTGACCTTATTTCTGTAGCTAGTGAGCAACCAAGAGTGCCGTGTTTAATTCTCTGGGGGAGAAGAGACCCGGCCAGGTTGCTCTTGACCGGATGGCGAAAAATCCACTGTGAAACAAAACAATACAACTGGGATCATTCCCCACAAATCAAAGCGACAGATGAGTTGGCTGTTGTCATCGATGAATTCATAAGCAACCTCTTGCATTGATATCAGCGTTGTCTGGGTGTTGTTAACACTTCTGCTGAGGGGATTCATATTAACTTACACTATCGAGCTTCAGTATTTTGGGCTCCGGATAACTATTCAGCTATTTGACGATATATCATGTTTCAGGGAGAGATAGAGCTTCCCCGTCTCCACAAAAAGGTTAGCTTTTTGGGAGCATGCCAATGTACGGATACTTCAGATCAGAGTCGGAAAAAGGTTCCCTTTTTCACAAACACCCCTACGCCGAGTACCCAAAGGGTACCCAATATCGAAGAAGTAACATCAAAACATGTATCCTGGCAGGTTCCATAATGACCTGCTCTCAAATTACTAACATGATCACTACATTTAATATATTGCGGCTCAAAGGAATTACTGTTGTCAGTAATTCCTTTCTACATCGATACCTGATTTCGAGATATTGTGTTACGGTACTCGCTAATATATGATGAAGCTACCGCCGTAAGTATAGGAGGTGAAGTATGTTCCCTTTAGAAGGTATTCATGTTCTGGATATGGCGCGTGGATATCCTGGTGCATATTCTACGATGTTTCTTGGCGATTTTGGAGCTGATATTATTCGAATTGATCCTCCAGTAGCGGGTGTATCTTCTCAGGAAGCTATGGTAAGAGAAGCCGCCTTCAGTACTGTCAATCGTAATAAACGAAGTATGGTTGTTAATTTGCAAAAAGAATCTGGACGGGAAGTTTTTTACCGCCTTGTCAAGAAAGCTGATATTCTTCTTGAAGGATTCCGTCCCGGGGTGATGAAGCGACTCAAAGCCGACTACGACACATTAAAGGAAATTAATCACCGGATAATCTATTGTTCCGCAAGCGGTTTCGGGCAGACAGGACCTTATCGAGACTTGCCAGCTCATGATATGAATTTTGTCGCCATTGGCGGTTTGTTGAGCCAGATTGGAACTAAAGGAGGTGCTCCAACTTTACCAAGCAATTTTCTGGCGGATATGGCTGGAGCTGGTTTGCATAGTGTCATCGGTATCTTGTTAGCACTAGCTGCACGAGAAAAAACAGGAAAAGGACAGTATGTTGACATATCCTATCTTGATGGTGCGTTGTCTCTCCTTGCCTACGATACACCGCAGTATTTCGGCTATGGGTACGTACCGAAACGTGGCGAATCTAATTATACCGGTGCCCTACCATGGATCAATGTCTATAAATGTAAAGATGAAGAGTACATCTCTGTGGCTACGCTCGAAGCACATCTTTATACAAACCTTTGTAACGCAATAGGACGTGCAGACCTCATTTCTAAGCAATACACTACACCCGAAGAAAATGAGCGAATTATTAAGGTATTTTCAGAAATATTCGCCACGAAAACCAGAGATGCCTGGTGGGAATTCTTTAAAGACAAGAATACATGTGTGACACCTGTAAATTATCTCAACGAGACCTTCACCGACCCACAGGTGCAGCATAGAAAGATGGTGGTAGAAATTTCCCATTCTCAACTGGGCATAGTCAAACAACTTGGTATTCCAATTAAGCTATCAGATACACCCGGTCAAATAAGAAGTTTGGGAGTACCGGCCGGTACTCACACCAGAGAGATATTAAAGGAAATTGGCTATTCTGATACGGAGATCGAGAATCTAATTGCTCTCGGAGCGGCATAAGGGTAATATGTAGCTAATACTCTATCACTTCTGTTATTACCTTCTAGAGTCATCAGCATAAAACCCTAGGCATTGTTCTTCTCGGAGATAGTTGGTTGCATTCACTTACTTAAAGTAGTATCCTCATTACTGAAAATCCCCCCTTTTTATGTGTATCCATAAATTCTTTAAAGGAGTCGACCATGGTATGGCAGCCGGAGATTGATGAACTCAAACATCGAGAGCAAATTGCAGAACAAATGGGCGGGGCGGAGGGTGTTCTACGGCAACATGAACGTGGCAAACTGACTGTCCGCGAACGAATGACCAAATTAGCTGACCCAGACTCTTTTCAAGAAATCGGTAAACTTGCTGGCGCTACTACCTATGAAGGTGATAAACTAACATCTTTTCGACCAGCGAACTCGGTGATGGGTATTTGCACCATTGAAGGTCGTAAAGCAATAGTGACCGGTGGTGATTTTACAGTGCGGGGCGGTGCATCGGATGCTGGTATCGGGAATAAAAGTTCTTATGGATTGAAAATGGCGCTAAACTGGCGTTTGCCGTTTATCCGGCTCCTGGATGCCACCGGTGGTAGTGTCCGTACTTTTGAGCAGATTGGACGTACTTATATCCCGGACATGAACGAATATTGTGCTCTGAATGGAAAGCTTCTTGGTATTGTGCCTGTTGTTTCTGCAGTTCTTGGCTCGGTAGCTGGATTACCGGCAGTTGAAGCCTGCTTGGCGCACTGGAATATTATGGTTAAAGGCATCAGTCAAATCTTTCCCGGTGGCCCACCCGTTGTTAAGGCGGCATTAGGCTATGACATTACTAAGGAGGAGCTGGGTGATGAACGCACGCAGGTTTTTCAAGGTGGTGTCATTGATAACCTGGTAAACACAGAGGAAGAAGCCTTTGGCATGATAAAAAAGTTTCTGAGTTACTTACCTTCCAATGTCTATGAAATGCCACCTCGTGCTGAAACAGAAGACAACCCCAACCGTCGTGAAGAGAAATTGCTCTCGGTAATCCCACGCAATCGTAAGAGAGGGTACAGCCCATACCAGATACTGAAACTAGTTCTAGATAAAGATTCATTTTTTGAGATTGCCCCTTTCTACGGACAGTCTCGTATCACAGGTTTTGCCAGAGTTAATGGATATCCTGTTGGAGTGATGATTAACAATCCTACGTTTCTCGGGGGATCCATGGATGTTGCATCAGGTAACAAAGTCATCCGATTCCTCCAGTTGTGCAATACCTTCCATTTACCCATGGTCTACTTTGCGGACGAACCTGGATTTATGGTTGGTACAGAAGCCCAAAAACAAGGTATTGTACGGGCAGGCGCTAAAATGGTACTTGCCACATGTAATACACAAATGCCATGGATTACGTTCATTATCCGTCAATTATTCGGTGTCGCTGGACAGAATCACAATCGTCCCGGTGGTATGTTCCGGCGTATTGCCTGGCCTTCTGGTTACTGGGGTTCGATGCATATCGAAGGTGGTACAAGTGCCGCTTACCGTCGGGAGATTGATTCTGCGCCCGATCCAGAAACGAAACGCCAGGAGATTGAGCGCAAACTTGAAGCAATTTCCTCACCTTTTCGCACTGCCGAAGCTTTTAACATAGAGGAGATCATCGACCCGAGGGATACCCGCCCCATTCTGTGCGATTTCGTTGAGATGGCACAGGCAGAAATAAGGATCCTTCTTGGTCCGACTATTGGTCCCAGTTTTTGGCCGTAAATACGATGCATTCTAAATATTAAATTGTGTACTTCGTCTTCAGCAGATTTTCAATGGTAATTACACCACTGCAATAGAAGGTTATCGGAGAACTTCTGATTTTTTACTCTTTAATCCTCTGGGTAAGTTCACATGTGGCTATTTTAAAAAATATCTCAGTTTTTATTTTCGTTCTTTGTATTATTACCAGGTAACTGCATTAAGCGACATCTGAACCCATTTATGGAGCTCCTTTATCACTGAAGGGGCTCCCTACGTGACAGTTAAGGGGCTTACCCCGGAAATTCTGCTATCTATGGTATCCTCTATATCCAATCGATTTTGGTCTCATTGCTGAAATATCGTGTAGAAAAGGTTTCATAACAGATCGTTAGCGTCACGCTCAAGAATCAGGCGTGAAATTTTGAGGTCTTTTTTATGAAAGTAATAATCGGGGTAAAGGTGTCCTGAAGAGTGAATCAACCGCATGTCACAATTTACCGGAACCGCTATGCTTTAGAGCCACCCACACATTATCTATTGACTCGTTTTCTTGTGATGTTACCCGATGATTATCCCCCTGTGGCCAATGCTAGCAGAGCGATATGGTCACCTTTTTTAAGCTGCACGTCCTCATCACTCGCGTAACAACGTCCGTTAACATAAAAACCAAAATGGTCTAATAACTGGTCTCTTCCGGAACGAATAACAGGACCTTCTAGCGCTGGGACTTTACGCTTGAGCACCGCAATAACATCCTTTAAGCTAGCACCATCCCTAAGACTGACTTCTACCTTCTGCTGGCTCTTAATCTCCTCTGGTAACCCGAATATCTCCACCGTACACGTGAACATAGCCCCACTCTTCTCTTTTCAACCTTTACTTAATCACTCTTAGGATCTAGTGCTAATCCACCATTTTCGTCAAGGAAGTAAGGACAAACACGCCAAATCTCAGTTCACAGAGTAAGATTTATTTAGGCGGCCAGAGCTCCTGAGCCACATCATCAAGACCTAATTCCAACAGCTTCTTCCGGTTGGGTTTCGTCGTTACCAAATCCCAATTCAGTGCTCCGAGGTTCCAGTACACTTGAGCTTCGATGTTTGCCGTTGCACCAGCTAGTGGACCTTTCTCCTGCGGAGGTTTACCTACTATTCTAGGGTGTACTTTCCACATTAGAGGATTTATACCTTCACGAAGGTTAAATACGTGCCTCATATTGGCAATCCTTTCCCCCGCCTTCAACAGTTCATCCATCGAACAGTCCCAGCCGGTTACCGCGCTCATGAATCCCGTGATGAATTTACCAGGGTCATCTGCTTCCATGTTACCAAAATTGCAGAGACCAGCCGCATTAACCAAATGGCCTTGGAAACTTGTAGGACCAAAACCCTGGGTGTGGCGACCCGGGGTAGCGTCCATCTGATAGCGTGCAGCCGCAGATTGATTTGAACGATAAGCTGGCATGAGCTTGGGATCATGCATTCCTAGTTCTTCGCCCCCGATGTGTACGGCATACTCATTAGCTCCCTTACCAATTTTCTCAGCTGCTATTTTGACTCCATCGGCAAGAATATCGCCAAAGCCCTCTCTTCTAGCCATCTTCTCAGTCATAGCCACAATAGCCTGATGATTACCCCAGGTTAGCTCGATTCCCCCGGTATCTACCTTGTTAATAACACCATTCTCATAGCACTCGATCGCAAAAGCAATGATGGTACCAGCTGAGATAGTATCCAGTCCATAGCTATTGCAGATATGGTTCGCCATATTTATCGATTCTGTATTGTTATTAAGGCACATTGTGCCGAAAGAGCCCTGGGTTTCATACTCTACTCGCCGGATGCCTGCGGGATATTTATACTCACCGGTTCCCTCTTTCAGTCTGCCTTCACAAGCAATGAGACAACGCCAACAGCCCGCTCTCGTCTCCAGGTTAGCTATTGCTGTATCACGCGCAAGACCGGATCGATCAGGGAAATCAATAATGCCAACGCCTCCCCAATTTTTAACAGGCGTATCACCGCTGTGTGCCGAAAGCCAACCACCACTGGAGGTGCCATATTTGTGAAATGCTTCAAGATATGAGGGTCTTCCAGGTTGTAGTGGTACCCTCATTAGGGCTATATGCTCATTTCTCAACCTGGTAGCTGTTTCGCTATCGGCTATTGGGACCTGTTTATTCCCTCTAGCCACCACGGCTTTGAGCTTTTTTGAACCCATTACCGCCCCCAGTCCAGAACGACCGGCAGCTGCTCCCCTTCTGGTAATAATGCAGGAGATAAAAGAGAGTCTCTCTCCAGATGGACCAATGCATATCACTTCTGCTTCATTGCCCAATTCGGCTTTTAAAATATCCTCCGTCGCATAGGTATCTTTTCCCCAGAGGTGACTGGCATCTCTCAATTCAGCTTTACCATTATCAATTAGAAAATAAACAGGTTTGTCAGCTATCCCATTGAAGAAAACAGCATCGTATCCGGCAAACTTGAGGTGAGGGCCAAAAAATCCTCCTGAGTTGGCATCTCCCCACCCGCCAGTAAGGGGTGATTTCGCTACCGCCGTATACCGGGTACCTGTAGTTGCCGGAGTGCCGGTAAGAGGACCAGTAATAAAACCAAGAATATTGTCAGGTCCCAGCGGGTTTACTCCAGCCTTCTGGCGGTTGTATAAAATCCTAGCCCCTATGCCGTAACCGCCAATGAAATCACGGCAAAACTTTTCCTCGAGCACCTCATCCCTTATCACACCTGATGAAAGGTCTACAAATAAGATCTTGCCCATGTAACCCCCAGCCATATTTCGCCTCCTTTTTCTCAGTATTAACAACCTTGCACATCAAACCACGTCATCGTAAACACTGCTGTTTGAGCTTTCGGTTATCAATTCTAACACAGACATCAACATTTTGTTTAAAATCTCAGGTTTCAAATAGGGATTTCAGTGTTGCATAGCTGAACGTTGATAGTCTTGTTGTAGTGCACCCCATATAGTCAAGAGGTAGTTAAGAGAGTCAGCTGGTTATTTCGGTATTCCTCCTCAAACATATTTGGTGACTTGTAACCTAATGCGGAATGC
>Ga0214474_1000008_pt1 | contig 131805 bp, 125 predicted proteins | sample RVTome_2_FD_187335 | JGI IMG/M metagenome (GOLD analysis project Ga0214474, IMG submission 187335) | Soil microbial communities from uranium-contaminated site in the Upper Colorado River Basin, Wyoming, United States - RVT95D214 HiSeq ... | reverse complement strand
GTCGGGCAATAGACACTTTTACTCAAGTTCGTAATGAAAACGCTGTTCCTTTCGAATGGACTAAACAGGTAGTTCATCCCGGTAATATTAAACATACGTATAGTCAACTATGCAATTAAGTACTAGTAGGGTAGTGAGGTCATTATACGAAGTAATATTTATGGCTCCGGACGCAGTCGGCTATATAAAGGCACAAAGCAATCTAAAGGGATAATGGATGTGTAGTGATCATACCCTCTTGCCTCCCTTTCCTATTTCCATTAAACTAGTCTAGTGACTGACCTCGGGGAGAAACTACGTGGCTGATATCCAACCATTCCGTGGCTTGCGCTACAAGAAGTCGCTCATCAAAGACTTCGCCACTGTTATCTGCCCGCCTTATGACATCATCTCGCCGGCTTTCCATGAGGAACTGCATAAACGCAGTGAGTACAATTTCATCCGGCTGGAAGACGCCAGAACGTTACCGCAGGATACCACCAACGATAATAAGTACACCCGTTCAGCGGCAACATTGAAACAATGGCTCACGCAACGTGTCCTTATCCCAGAAAGAAAACCAGCTATCTATCTGCATGACCATTGCTTCCACAACCAGGGAAAGGAACAACGACGTCGGGGTATTATGGCACGGGTGCGACTGGAGGAGTGGGAAACGAAGGTCGTGCGTCCTCACGAGGGGATTCTAGGGGCGGCGCGTGACGACCGTCTCAATCTGCTCTGGGCATTACAGGTGAACACCAGTCCGGTGCTCGCGATGTATGAGGACAAGAGAAAACGGCTCGCGAACTTACTCACTGCGCAGGAAGAACTGAAACCGGTCATTAACGCCACCATGCCCGATGGCGAACGGCATATTGTGCGGGTAATCACGGATACGGATATTATTAAAAAAATTTCAGCCTACTTCGATAACCTGCCGCTCTATATCGCCGACGGACACCACCGTTACACGAGCGCCCTGACGTACCGTCGTGAGAAAGCCGCCGCGACTCCTGATACCTCCCCCGATGACGCTTTTAACTTCGTGATGATGACGCTGGTGAGCTTCACCGACCCAGGGCTTGTCATTCTAGCACCCCACCGCCTTATCCGCGGCATCCAGCGGTCGGTAATCGATACACTTGAAACACGGTTGACCGAATTCTTTGAGATAGCGAGACTGCCGCTGGATAAGCCCGATGTCTGGCAGAAAGTGGATAGGCTCATAGCGCAGACCGGTCCCGTGCGCTTTTCCTGCCTGATGACGGGTGCCGACCATCTCTGTATCCTGACGCTCAAAGAGGACAGCATCACTGAACAAACGATGCCTCTTTTCCATAGTGAGCTTTACCGCAAGCTGGACGTGAGCGTCATCGACCATATTATTCTGGAGAAAATATTGGGGCTGGGGATTGGGGGCACCGATGAGACGAAAATCAGCTACAGCTACGACCGGCAGGATGCCGTGAACAGAGTGCTCAAGCAAGAATTTCAGCTTGCATTTTTCCTGAAACCCGTGAAACCGGAGCTTATCAAAGCCGTGGCAGATGCCTGTGATAAAATGCCGCGCAAATCGACCTATTTCTATCCCAAGGCGCCAGCAGGGCTGGTAATAAATCGCTTAACTGACTGATAATTAAGGGGGTATTCAAGATGAACAAGGCTTATTCTAAGATGTTCGAACCATTCCAGCTGGGACGGATGCAATTGAAAAATAGAGTCGTGCTACCTCCTATGGGCACCGGTTTGGGCGCCTCTGGTGGCTTCGTTAGCCAGCGTACTATTGACTACTATGAAGCTAGAGCCAGGGGCGGTACAGGACTGATTATCGTGGAAGGTAGTGCCCCCGGTTTACTATGCCATTTTGGCAATCAGCTTTGCCTGGGTTCAGACCGCCACATAGACGGCTGGAAAAACCTCGCCGAGGCGGTCCATAAGAATGGCGCCAAGATTGCCGTCCAATTAATGCATTCGGGCACGGAATTGATAGATGGTCAACCCGTACAGGTAAGCCCATCAGCCGTGATATGTCTGCACCGGAACATCGGCATAAACGGTAAACCACCTCACGAACTCACCGTTGATGAAATCCAGGAAAGGGTCCAATGGTATGCAGATGCCGCCAGAAGAGCTAAAGAGGCCGGCCTTGATGGGGTGGAAATGCACGGCGCTCACCAGTACATCATTGCTTCATTCTTATCCTCAGCCTCAAATGTCCGGACTGATAAATATGGCGGCACTCCCGAAAACAAAGCCCGTTTCGCCATAGAAATTCTGCAAGCGGTCAGAAAAGCCGTGGGTCCGGAGTACCCCGTGTGGATTCGCTTGAATGCTCAAGAGTACGGCGTGCCGAATGGTGTCACCATTGAGGAAACGAAACGTATCGTGCCGATGTTAGTCGATGCGGGCGCTCAGGCGATTCATGTATCTGCTTATGGCGCCGGTTCTTTTGCTACGAAAGCCCCGATATCAGATACGCCAGGTGCGATATTGCCATTGGCGATAGAGGTAAAGAAGGTAACCAAAGTGCCCGTGATTGCCGTCGGCCGACTGGACTTTGACACTGGAGAACAAGCCTTGAGAGATGGGAAAGCCGACCTGATAGCTATCGGCAGACGGCTTCTTGCCGACCCTGAATTACCAAATAAGGTCGCTGAAAACAAGCTGGACGATATCAGACCCTGCATCGGGTGCATGGAGTGTATTGATAGACGACCGGGTAGAGCACCCGGAACGATGTGTACCATTAATCCAGCCGCAGGGAAAGAAAGAGAATACCGTATTCAGCCCGCCAGCAAGGTGAAGACAGTCGTGGTAATCGGCAGCGGTCCGGCCGGTCTTGAGGCCGCCACAGTATCAGCGCTCAGGGGGCACAGGGTTACATTATATGATAAAGAAGTGATATTGGGAGGACTCTTGAATGTTGCCGCGTTACCTCCTGACAAGAGCGATATCGTGCCGTGGATTAAGCATCTTATCCGCGAGGTTAAAAAAGCCGGTGTGAAAATCAAATTGGGAACTGATGCAACATGGGAAATCATTAAAGGTATCAAGCCGGACGTTGTGGTGATTGCCAACGGCGGTAGTCCAGTAATACCTCAGATTCCGGGGTTGAACGCTGGAAATGCACTAACCGCTCAGGATGTTTTAGCAGATAAAGTTAAGACCAGGCAGAACGTGGTTATTATTGGAGGCGGACAGGTCGGTTGTGAAACCGGTTACTATCTCGCCAATTTGGGTAAAAAAGTTGTGATTATCGAAATACTGCCGCGTATGGCGGGAGACATGGGACTGATGTCCAGACGTCGGCTGATGGATGGTCTGCGGGAAAAACAGGTAGCCCTCTTGACGAACACAAAATGCGAGGAAGTCAAATCAGATAGTGTCACTGCCGTCAGTGGTGAAGGGCAGAGGAAAACATACCCGATGGATTCAGTCATCGTCGCGGTGGGATACAGAGCAAATGACGACCTGTTCAAGACTCTGCAGGGGAAAGTGCCCGAGCTCTATCACATCGGAGATTCTTCTCAGCCGAGGGGAATCAGAGAATCCGTAAATGAAGGCTATCGTACCGGCTTATCCCTGTGATAAACTCGTTCCTATCTGTTCTTGATGAATTTCGACTTGTCCTGAGCACTTGTACTGAGGTATTCGAAGTATGTCGGAGGGCTTTCGTATTTAACTGTCTATTTCCCTTTAAACTTGGGCATTGGTTCTTTGGTGAGGAACGCGCGCACACTTGCCTGGTGGTCTTCTGTCCCGAAGCAAATTCTCTGTCCCCATGTCTCCAAATCAAGCTGACGGTACAGCTGGTCAAATAAACCCCGCCAGACCATTAACTTCGTCAGTTCTACAGAATAGGGCGGTTGCTCAGCAATCCGGTTGGCTAACGCCATCACTGTTTCCATCAGCTTATCGGCAGGCACTACCTGACTGACAATACCCATCTCCTTCGCTTCCGCTGCACCGATAATTTCGGCAGTGTACATCAACCGGAAGGCGTTGGAAACTCCGATGACCAGCGGCATGTACATAGTCATACCATAATCGGGTACGAGAGCGCGGGCCACCTGCGACGCGCCGAACCGCGCTGCATCGGAGGCAATCCGGATATCGCAACTCAGCGCCAACGACAAACCGCCGCCGACACAGGGGCCATTGATGGCGGCGATAACCGGTTTATTGAGTTTTGGGAAAGCATCCGCATGAGGATAACCCATAAATTGCAGCGCACTGAAGCGCGAAGGACCGGCACCAGACGGAGGAGTACTACTCAGAGGCGTACTGCTGCTTGCAGGTCTCGGCGCCATCATAGAAACATCCGCCCCACTACAAAAACCACGTCCAGCGCCAGTTACCACCACGACCCGTACCTCATCATCTTGCGCGAGGTCTTCTGCCACCTTGGCGATACTCCGCGTCATCGCACGACCCAGGGCGTTAAGTTTCTGGGGAGCATTTAAGGTAACAAGAGCAACATGCTCTTTCTTTTCCAGTAACAGGTCTTCGTAAGCCATCTTATTTCCTCCCAAATTCAAACAGAACTGATAAATTAATTTAGCTTATTTGGGATAAGAAAACAAATACAGACGGGAAACAGTAATTAGCACTCAACAACCAAATGAATGACAAAATAACGAAGTATAGAAACCACTTAATGATCAGTAATTGGAATTTTCTAAACAGTCGGTCTCTGCCGGCGGCGTATCTTTTCTGCTACTTTCAATCGCGCCAGAGAACGCTGTAGCGCTGCTTCAGCACGAGCAATATCCACTCCAGTAGTCCGATGGGTCAATCTTTCTTCGGCGCGTTTCTTCGCTGCCTCGGCGCGGGCAATGTCAATCTCTTCAGCACGTTCTGCAGCGTCTGCCAGTACGGTCACACGGTCGGGGCGCACTTCGAGAAAGCCGCCGGTAATCACCAGTGAGTACTCATCAACTCCTTTGCGGGCACGTAGTTCACCCGGATGAAGCATGGTCATAAGCGGAGCATGGTGGGGCAGAATTGCCAGCTCGCCTTCAATGCCAGGCGCCACCACAATATCAACCTCGTCTGAATAAACGAGGCGCTCAGCTGTAACCACATCCAGTTTGATAGGCATTAGGCAGCCGCCTTCATTTTTTCTGCTTCTTCCAGCACATCCTCAATGGTGCCCTGCATCCAGAACGCCTGTTCGGGTAGAGCATCATGCTTGCCATCCAGTATCTCTCTGAAACCGCGGACGGTTTCTTCTCTCGGCACATACCGCCCTTTACGTCCGGTAAATGCTTCCGCTACAAACATCGGTTGGGAGAGAAATCTCTGAATCTTACGGGCACGGACGACAATGAGTTTATCTTCTTCGCTCAATTCCTCAATACCCAGGATAGCAATGACATCCTGCAAATCCTTGTAGCGCTGGAGAACCCGCTGAATTTCCCGCGCCACATTATAGTGTTCCTGTCCCACAATTATCGGGTCGAGCACACGTGAGGTGGAGGTCAGGGGATCGACTGCCGGATATAGGCCCTGCTCCGAAATAGAACGTTCCAGGGCAATGACCGCATCCAGATGCCCGAAGCTCGTGACCACGCCTGGGTCGGTGTAGTCATCGGCGGGCACATAGATTGCCTGGAAGGAGGTGATAGAACCACGCTTGGTAGACGTAATGCGCTCCTGCAGTTCACCCATTTCCGTGGCAAGTGTCGGTTGGTAACCTACGGCGGAAGGCATACGCCCCAGCAGAGCCGAGACTTCCATACCGGCGAGGGTATAGCGGTAGATGTTATCGATGAACAGGAGGACATCCTGCCCCTCTTCGTCCCTGAAGAATTCCGCCATCGTCAGACCCGTCAGCCCCACGCGGAAACGGACGGCGGGAGGTTCATTCATTTGTCCAAAGACCATCACGGTCTTGTCAATAACACCGGAGGCTTTCATTTCATTCCAGAGGTCATTACCTTCACGGGACCGCTCCCCAACACCAGCAAAAACTGAAAAACCGCCGTGCTCGCTAGCGATATTACGGATAAGCTCCTGGATAATAACGGTCTTACCGACACCAGCGCCGCCATAAGCGCCAACCTTACCCCCCTTGGTAAACGGTGCTACAAGGTCGATAACCTTGAGTCCGGTCTCCAGCAATTGTGGTGTGGTCTCCTGTTCCTCGAAGGAAGGAGGTAAGCGATGAATAGACCAGCGAGCAGTCTCTTTTACAGGTCCCAGGTTATCGATGGCAGTACCTGTCACATCGAACAATCTACCCAGACATGCCCTTCCCACCGGCACCGAGATGGGCGCGCCTGTATCTTCGACTTCCATACCGCGTGCTAGACCCTCGGTTGGTGATAGTGACAGACATCTTACCCAGTTATTGCCGATGTGGTCTTGAACCTCAAGAAGAATCTTGCCCTGCGGTGCATTTATCATCACTGCATCGAAAAGTTTCGGAAGGGCATCCGGTGGAAATTCCACATCGATGACCGTCCCGATGACCTGTACTATTTTCCCTTTTGCCATAATGTCCTCCAGTCTTCCCTCAATCCAATCTGTCACTTCTGAAGCGCGGCAGTAGCGCCGGTGATATCCAGCAGTTCTGTGGTGATAGCCTCCTGACGCGCCTTATTGTACAGTAGAGTCAGGTGCTGGATAAGTTCGTTGGCATTCTCCGTAGCATTCCGCATTGCCACCATACGGGCGGACTGCTCGCTGGCGATTGACTCCAGGATAGCGTGGTAGATTTCCATCTCTACAAACCGGGGCAGAAGCGCTCCTAGAACGGATTGAGGGGCAGGTTCATAAATAAATTCTACGTTTTGTGATGGGGTAACCACTGCCGGCTCGATTGGGAGTAATTTCTCCATAACCGGCGTTTGTAACATAGTAGAAACAAAGCGGGCGTAGACAAGGTAGACTTCATCTACGTAACCGCTGGTATAATCATCATTCACCACACGGGCAATAGGTAAGACATCGAATAGAGTAGGACGGTCTCCCAAACCGGTAAACTCGGCGCGTATCTCCCGCCCGTAGCGACGCAAAAAATCCAGTCCTTTGCGTCCCACCCCAACCAGCGTCACCGGCTTATCTTGACCAAGTATAAAACTACCTGTTTTACGGTTCAGGTTGGCGTTGAGGCCACCACACAGCCCACGGTCGGGAGAAATATGGATAATGGCAATCTTTTTAACCGGTCGTCTCTGTAGTAGGGGGTGGGGCACTTCTCCGGAATACCGGAGCGCCGCGAGGTCAGCAATAACCTGCCTGATTTTCTGGTCGTAAGGACGTCCGGCAACGCCGGCTTCCTGAGCACGGCGCATCTTGGAGGTGGCAATCATCTCCATAGCCCGGGTGATTTTAGCAGTACTCTGGACGCCCCGGATGCGCCGGCGGATGAGACGAATGTTAGCCATTTATACCTTCTATGTCATTCCCGCGAAGGCGGGAATCCAGAAATACAGACTGGAAAAATGCGCTGCTTTCTTATACACAACGCCCCATCTCTGTATCTCTTCCCCGCAGGGAAGAGAAATCACTTTTAAGAGGGCTGCGCCCTCTTAAACCTCCTGCTTTCCTTCATTATCTGCAGTGTGCATCAGAACCTGAAAAGGCAATCTCTAAAAATACTATTTTGTAATGTACGTCTGTTTGAATTCACGGATTGCTGATTTCAGCGCTTCTTCCGTGGTCTGGCTCAGGTCTTTTTCACGCGCGATGGCGGAGCCGATTTCAGGATGGGCGGTATCCATGAATTTATGCAAATTAGCTTCGAAGTCACGTATTTTATCAACCGCCACATCATCAAGATGTCCATTGATGGCAAGGTACAGAATTATAACCTGTTTTTCCATGGAAACCGGCACATATAGGGGTTGTTTCAGGACTTCGGTCATACGCTGACCACGGTCTAGCTGGGAACGAGTGGCTTTATCCAGTTCCGCCGTACCGAACTGTGCGAAGGCGGCAAGCTCCCGGTACTGAGCTAATTCCAGCCTCAACCGCCCTGCCACCTTACGCATGGCGCGAGTCTGGGCAGTGCTACCCACACGGGAGACGGATAGACCTACATTGAGTGCCGGTCGAATACCAGCATTGAAAAGGTCGGTTTCCATATACATCTGCCCGTCGGTAATGGAAATAACATTAGTTGGGATGTAAGCAGACAGGTCGCCCGCCTGCGTTTCAATAATTGGTAGAGCCGTCAGAGAACCACCGCCATATTTATCATCCAGCTTGGCGGCTCTTTCCAGCAGACGGCTGTGCAGATAAAAGACATCGCCGGGGTAGGCTTCTCTTCCTGGTGGTCGACGCAATAGGAGTGAAAGCTGGCGGTATGCCCAAGCGTGTTTGGAAAGGTCATCGTAAATCACCAGAGCATCTTTGCCCTGGTCCATAAATTCCTCGCCGATAGCACAACCGGCATAAGGCGCCAGATATTGCAGAGCCACAGAATCGGAAGCATTCGCAGCGACAACAATAGTATGTGCCATTGCACCATGAGATTCAAGAGTAGCGACAACACGGGCAACCTTAGAGGTCTTCTGCCCGATGGCAACATAAATACAGATTAAATCGCCGCCTTTCTGGTTGATGATGGTATCCAGAGTGATAGCGGTTTTTCCAGTGGAGCGGTCGCCGATAATCAATTCACGCTGACCGCGTCCAATGGGGATTAAGCTGTCAATTGCCTTAATACCGGTCTGTACCGGAACGTTTACTGACTTTCTCTTGGTGACATCCGGAGCCACTCTCTCCAGAGCACGCGTCTTTTCGATCTTGATGGGTCCTTTACCATCGAGGGGTCGTCCCAGCGGGTCGACCACACGCCCGATAAGCTCTGCGCCGACCGGCACCTCGGCAATTCTGCCGGTACAGCGGACTTCATCACCTTCTTTAATCCGGGCATAGTCGCCGAGAATAATAGCAGAGACACTGTCCTCTTCCAGGTTCATGGCAATACCCATAATATCGTGGGGGAACTGTAAAAGTTCACTGTATTTGGCGGAGGTCAGTCCGTGTATGCGGGCAATACCGTCACCGATTTCTTCCACCATGCCGACGTCATAGACCGACAGTTTAGTGCCGAATTCTTTAATTTCCTGTTTTAGCAGGGAAGCAATATCCCGTCCTTTTGTTGCCATTAGGCTTTCCCTCCCCTTTGCCGAGTACCTACTTTACCACTCCACCCAGTTCTTTTTTCAGTGCCGCCAATTTGGTACGAAGACTACCGTCGATGAGTTTATCACCCACCCGGATAACAATTCCCCCGATGATACTCGGGTCAACCTGTGTTTTAAGAATAATTGGCTTGCCTATAATTTCAGTAATACGTTGGGCAAGTTTCAACTGGTAGTCGCTATCGAGCGGGATGGCAGTGACTACTTCTGCGGTCTCTGCCCCTTCGATGCCACGATAACTATCCAACAACCGCTGGTATTCTTCCGCGATTTCACTTACCAGTGCCAGTTTGCTCCTCGCAGACAATAGAGCCACCAGCTTGAGAATCAGCGGGTTTGCATCACCCAGCCGCGGTGCGAGGTACTTCTCTTTCTCCGCCCATGGTATCTGCTGGTTCGCCAGCAAAGTGAAAAGAGCTTTATCTCCCAGGAGGCCATCTATTTTACGAAGGTCAGACTGCCACCGGGTCATTTCCTTATTCTGTTGAGCCATTCTAAAGATGGTGTGCGCATAGCGCCTGGCGTAGACACTGATGGTCATACTTACTCTCCCGGAACGCTTAAGTTTATTTCTTTGGTTTCAGGCTAGCGCTTTCTTCCAGCACTTTTTCAATAATCTGCTGATGTGCCTGTTTATCCAGCGACTTTTCAATCACTTTCTCTGCCGCAACAATCGTCAGGTCGGCAAATTCCTGGCGCAGTTCGCCAATGGCCTCATCACGTTCGCGCTGAATTTCCACCCGTGCTCGCTCGACAAGTGCCTGGGCTTCCTGTTTGGCTTCTTGTTGAGCGCGCTGTCTGGCTTCTTCACCGGTGCGGATAGCACGGGCAATTACTTCCTGCCCCTCTTTGCTGTTAGCTTCCAGACGTTTCTTGAAATCCTCTTCTGCTTTAACCGCCTGCTCTTTTACCTTGTCCGCCTCCGACAGGCTCTCTTTTATCTTGTTGCTCCGCTGGTCGAGCATGTTCATAAACGGTTTGTAGGCGAAAATGTAAAGAAGTGCCAGCAGGATAACGAAATTTACGATCTGTGCCAACAGAGTTGGCAAATTAATCCCAAGACCTTCCATATTTGATTCCCTCCTATACGGGAAGGTTATACATTATATGCTACAGGTACAAAAATGAGGATGATGGCAACTACCAGCGCATAGATGGCAACGGCTTCCGCCATGGCGATGGCAATCATCATATTGGTAAGGATGGCGCCCCTGGCTTCGGGGTTACGACCAAGCGCATTCATAGCGCCCATACCCAGAATGCCGATGCCGATACCGGGACCAATGGCACCCACACCCATTGAGATACCGGCAGCGAGTAGTCTCATAGTTTCAGCATCCATTATCTTTCCTCCTTCAGGTTTTCAAATGTTTTATCCAAACAGCAATGCTTGTTAATGTTCTTCCCCTTCGTGGGGTGTTGCGGCGATACTGGCAAACACCAGCGTCAGGAAGCCAAAGATTAATGCCTGAATAAGACCGAAAATGAGTTCAAGCCCGTGAGGTATGATAACCGGGGTTACGAAGAAAAGGAAGAGGAACATCAATACCAGTATTTCTCCGCCCAACATGTTTCCGAACAACCGGAATGTAAGACTGATAATACGGAAGAACTCGCTGATAAACTCGATGAGACTTACTACCCCATCGATGAGACCAAAGAACATATCACCAAGTCCACTCTTCACCTGCCCCCGGAAGAGTTTCCCGAAACCTTTGCCCAATCTGCCTACATTCATAAATTTCTTGAGATAATGAAAACCGCCTGATGTAATACCTATGGTTTCGATAAACACGAACGAGATGAGGGCTAACGCGAGCGGTGTGTTGATATCTGTATTTGCACCACGAAGAAGCGGCAGCTCATGACCTTCAGCTGTGTGCACCATAATCGAACCGAAACCTGGCAACAGACTTAACCAGCCATTAAAGAGAACGAACAGGATTATTGTAGTGATAATAGGGAAGAAGCGGCGGCCATTCTTTTCGCCGGCAGCTTCCTTGCAGAAGTTATAGAGCCACTCGAAAACAGACTCAACTAAGCTTTGAAACCGTGAAGGAATGAGTTTACTACGTTTCACTACTAGCAGAGAAATCAAAATCAGCAACAACATAGTTAACCAGGAGGTAATGAGACTATTAGTAACTGCAAAAGGACCGATATGGAAAATCTCTTCTGCGGGAAGGAGGACGTGGGGAGTAGGCACTGTTAGCCATTCCGGGGGTTTGATTCCTAAAAAGCCTTGCCCGATAGGTCCTAAGGCAAGACTTACTATAAAAAGAACCAAGACTGCAATGATGAAGATAAAAATACCTAGAGAAAAAGAACAACCGAGACACCCAATCTTCTTACCAGCCTTCTTCTCAGCTACCGGTTTTTGTTCTGACACTACTTGTTACCTTTATCCTTCCTGCTGTTCTCTATAAAGGGTTTAAGCATGTTATAGGTGCCGGTAATGGCTACCGCAATACCCAGAATCAGACCGATAATCAACCACAATGGGTCGGTGTTAAGTTTTGTGTCCAGCCAGCGACCGCCGACTATCCCCAGTATAATAGCACCGGCGATATAGAACCCTAAACCACTGAGACTTAAAGCCGCCAGCCAAGGCTTCACAACTTTAGAGCATACCAAATCCGCTGGGACTGTTCAATAGGCTTTTACGCCAAACTCAACCTTGTATTCTTTACGCAACCGAACTAGCTCACGCGTTCACGCCCGAAAAGCTGGGCAAAGTCACCGTCAAATTTTTTGAGGAAGCCATGCATATCGAGGATGTCATCTGCTGTCGGTGCGCGGGATTGATTAAACCGGGCGAACTCGGCTTCTGTCAGGTCGGAGACTATTTCTGCCTTTTCACGGCTGACGGTGACGGCAAGCAGGTAATAAGTATGACATGAGGAACAATAAGCGCTGATGAACCACAAACCATGATTATGTCCGATAACCTGAACATTACGCGTCACGTAGCTCTCTCCGCAACTACTGCACTTGACTGAGGTCATCAATCGCTTAATGACGCGCTCTTCCATGTGCCTCGTTTTCTTCCGCGACCGTAAGCGGGCTTATTGTGAACCAGGTTGTCTAGGATTTACGCTTATCAAAATCATCCAGGTCCATGGTATTGATGAAGTCATAAAAAGCGGAGGCTTTCTTCTTCATCTCCTCATCATTGACCCTATTGCCCTCAGGTTTCTTGGATTCTTCACTTTCGTCAGGAACAAGCTTTCCGGCTTCCTTGTCAAGCCAGATGCCAGCCCTCTCCAGTACGGATTCATCGGCAAAGATGGGCGCCGAAACACGGACGGCAAGAGCAATGGCATCGCTGGGACGGGAATCAATCTCCATCTGACTGCCATCGATGCTTATGAGGATTTTGGCAAAAAAGGTATCGTTCTTGAGGTCACTGACAATGATGGACTGAATCCTGCCACCGAAAGCATCGACAACCGATTGTAGGAGGTCATGGGTAAGAGGGCGCGGCACAGAGACTCCCTGAAGTTTGACGGCGATTGCATCGGCTTCGGCAGCGCCAATCCAGATGGGCAGGTAGCGATTGGTCTCCTTCTCCTTGAGAATCACGACACGCTGATAATTCATCAGGCTGACACGGATGCTGTCAACAACCATCTCTATCATGTGCAGGGACTCCTCTCCGTAAGCAACCCGATTAAAATTGTACTCCCAGTCAAACAGGACTGTCAACACTGGCAGTGACTCACCATATCAGTTTAAACGTCAAAAAATGCTTTCGTTTTCCCCTTTACCTCTACACACTAAAAAGAAAGAACCCAACCTGAATCCAGAGTCCGCCAATAGGAAGTGGGGATACGGTTTCAACCTCACCCTCTTTCCCTAGGGAATCCTATATTATGTGGTATCCTCAAAGACCTGGTGAAGCTGGTAAAGCCCGTCTCGATGACCGTAGAGGCTGAGTATAAGGAGCGGGGCGGTATCAAGGGTTATGCGGTAGCAAAGTATGAGAAGTCAAAACAAAGAAAAGGACAGTTTTTGTAGAAGGGCCTGCGATAGATGACAGGCACGGAGGCCTGTTACACCAGTGGTTTTCGCATAAATGGTCGGACAGGCGTCTCTGCCTATCTCGTTGTGAGAAGAAGGATCGGGGGCAGAAGTTATGAAGGTAAAGAAATATCAGGATGACGGACCAATTCAGGACTTAGCTAAACCATACGACAGAACAGTCGTGGTCATGTTTCATCAGGTTTTCGGAAACCCATGCTTCTTGGTTTGTCAGCAGTAAGTCTTGCAAAGTAACCTAGAATCGCGTCTAATTTAGTCAATAAGAATGGTTTATCTACATATTTTTCTTTGGTATAAATAGGCCGGCTTACTGTTTTACCATTATTGATTATGTGCATTGCTGTATCTACCGGTTGTACCTCAGAATCTGGGACGCGAAATTCAATTAGGTCTACCCCTGTTTTTTGTAGATTATCCAGCACATTATGATACTCGCGCACAAACGTCTCGGGAATTTTGATGTTAGGTATCTCACCGATGTTTTTACGAAGCGAAATGAGCGTAGCATAAGCTCTTGTGACTTTATCATTATTATCCTGTATCATATCTCCTCCGTTTTTACTTACTTCCCCATTCCCCTCTCCACCGCTTCCCTCAAATTGCTCACGGCAATGACTTCCGTACCCTTCGGCACGGGGCTGACTTTGCCACTAGCTTTAGGCACCAGACAGCGTGTGAAGCCCATCCGCGCCGCCTCTTTTACCCGACGGTCTACCTGTGCCACCGCCCGCAATTCCCCGCTCAGACCAATCTCTCCCACCGCTACCAGATGCGGGTCGATGGGCATATCCCGACAAGAGGAGGCAATCGCCAGGGCAATACCTAAATCTGCCGCCGGTTCATCAATCTTCAGACCGCCGGTGACATTGACCATGACATCCTGGTTGCCCAACTTCAAGCCGAGACGTTTGCTCAGTACTGCGATAATCATCAATAATCGGTTGAAATCGACCCCGTTAGCAGTGCGGCGTGGCATACCGAAGCTCGTGACATTAGTGAGCGCCTGGATTTCAACCAGCAAAGGACGAGAGCCTTCAATCACCGGCACTACCACCGAACCTACCGTCTCGCCTTCTCTCTGCGAAAGGAATGCCTTGGACGGGTTCTCGACCTCGATTAGCCCCTTCTCCTTCATCTCGAAGACACCAATCTCATTGGTTGAGCCGAAGCGGTTCTTGACACAACGGAGCAAGCGGTAGGCGCTGAACTGCTCACCCTCCAGGTATAGGACAACATCGACGATGTGCTCCAACAATTTGGGACCGGCGATATTGCCTTCCTTGGTCACATGACCGGTGATGAACACAGGCACGCCGGATGATTTCGCCCAGCGCATCAGTCTCTGCGCCGACTCTCTTACCTGAGTGACACTGCCCGGTGCGCCGTCGTCCTCAGGCACTTGGGTCGTCTGGATAGAGTCGATGATAAGCAAGCCGGGTTCCAGCGATTCAAGCTGGGCAAGAATAACCTCGATGTCAGTTTCCGCTAGCATATACAGACCATCGCCATTGATACCCAGTCGGTTCGCCCGCAGTTTGATTTGATTGGCGGTCTCTTCCCCGGAGACGTAGACGACATTGCCCCGCGTCCCTGCCGTGAGGGCGGCTACCTGTAAAAGGAGCGTCGACTTCCCGATGCCCGGTTCGCCGCCGATAAGCACCATGGAGCCGGGAACAATCCCCCCGCCGAGCACGCGGTTGAACTCGTCAATGGGTACGGGAAAGCGGTCGTGAGCTTGAATATTGACCTGTGATAACTCTTCTGGCTGGTTGAAAGTGCTACGCGGTCGGACGGATGATGGTTGTTCGATTTCTACCTGTTCGGTAAATTTGTGCCATTCGTGGCACTGGGGACATCGCCCGAGATTAAGGACACTTTTATATCCGCATTCGCAGACAAAGATGGTACGGGACGATGATTTTTCCATGCCAAGACTTTACTTGATTTTGCGTGATTGTGCAAGCAGAGCCTTTAACTAGGGTTTAGATATTAGGTATTTGTTTATTATCCCAGTGGAATAATCTTGGCGTCTATCTTGCCGTTTTTCAGGGTCAGCAAGCCTACTGTCCCCAGTTGAGGCATGTATTGGGGCATGGTAGGACTACCGGGATTGACAAGCAGGGTATTCTTGAATTGTTCTATTTCAGCGCTATGGGTATGCCCGAAAACTACCACATCCGGGGGAGTACCAACTTCTTCCTGGAAATGACGGTTATACATATTATAGAAATTCATCTCATAAGATGGGTCAATCTGACCGTAACGCGGTTTAACATGGATTACCCACAGACTGACACCTTCGTAAGATAGGGTTTGGCGTTGGGAAATGCGCCTATCATTGCCGATGTCTTCCTCAAGGTCATCATCACCACGCGCCGCCAGCACAGGCGCAATGGCTTCCAATTCATCTAAAACCCACGGAATCCAGATATCTCCGGCATGGAGTATCAGGTCAACGCCGCGCAGTTTTTCTTTAATCTGAGAAGGCCAGAACTGCTGAGGCCAGGCGATGTGTGAATCTGAAATCAATCCAATATGCATTGCTTATTTTATCTTGCCTTATTCTGCGGACATATGTCAAACAGACAGCAGTCTCGACACAACGGTTGCTTGCGGCACACCGTCTTTCCCAGCCGGACGAACAAGGCATGGTACTCATTGAACAATTGTGTGTCAGATGGCAGATTTCGCATAAAAAGTTGCTGGTAATCATCGTAAGCGCTCTTTCCTCGTGCCAGACCGAGTCGCATCAGAGTGCGGCGCGTATAGGCATCGATGACGAATACAGGCTTGTTTGCCGCGTAGAGCAGAATGGAATCGGCAGTTTCAGGTCCCACACCATGTACGGCGAGTAATTGTTTTCGCAATTCATCGGTCTCTGTGGCAAAAAGCCTTTCCAGATTATCATTGCCTGCACCCAGCCAATCGATCAGTGCCTTGAGCTTGCGCGTTTTAGCATTGTAATAGCCGCAGGGATGGATAAGCCGGGCGATTTCTTCAGCCGACTGTTGACGGAGAGCTTCTGGTGATAGGGCACCCGCGGATTTCAGATTATTGATGGCTTTTTCCACATTCTGCCAGGCAGTGGACTGCGTGAGAATTGCCCCGACCATCACTTCGAAGGGGGTTTCTCCGGGCCACCAGTGCTGTGGTCCATAGCAGTCAAAAAGGCGGCGGTAGATTTCCAGCAGGATGCTACTTTTCTTCACGGACAATCCAGTCGGGGGCAGTGGCATCTTTGGCGGAATCATAGTCGGGAATGTAGGGTTTGATATCAATCACCGGCGTGCCATCAATCGCATCCAGCCCCTGTACCCTCAGAATGTTAGCACGACGTTCCAGCAGACGGACGGTTGATTTGCCGATGGGATTGGGGCGGCGGGGTGTGCGCAAGGCGAAGATGCCCTGCTCCGGCACATCGGTCCTGCCCATAGGATGAGCCTTTAGTCGCTTCTTTTCAATGATTGCCTTATGCATCCAGTACAGAACAATGATATGGGAGAAGCCCTCCAGTCCATCAAGCGCCTCCGTCAGACTTGCATCTACCACTATCTCGGAGATGATTCCCTTGAGATTGAGACGTTCGGGTGTCGGCTCTTTTATCGGGCTTCTGACAAAGCCGATGGGGGTAAGAGTCATGGATGTAATTGCATCGCTCATATCGCCTTAATTCTACACTTTTATTGTGCTATGTGGCTATCTTAAGATAATATAAATCACAACAGAGATTAGATAATGTTTATATTTGGGTACGCAAGACCTGAAACCTTTGGAGTAAGTAATAATGAATGAATGGCAAGAATTTTTCGATAGCCATGCCTCAGTTTATGACCAGGAAATCTTCACAAAAAATACGGCAAATGAAATCGAATTCCTCGTGAAGGAGTTTAACTTGCCTGCGGGGGTATCTATCTTAGACATCGGGTGCGGTACCGGCAGACATAGCATTGGATTGGGCATAAGGGGATTCAGAGTCACAGGAATAGACATATCCCGAGAAATGCTCAATATCGCAGAAGTGGCAAAACGCAAGAATAACGTTGAAGTTGATTTTATTTGTATCGATGCGCAACACTATACGGCCACGAAAATGTACGATGGCGCTATTTGTTTATGTGAGGGGGCATTATGTTTACTCGGCTCCAAGGACGACCCTTTTGAGCACGATATAACAATTATGAGAAACATTAACAGGGCACTTAAGGCGGGCGCTAAGTTTATCCTCACGGTTAATAATGGGACACGCTATCTTCGTTTATACAATGATAAAGACATTACCGATGGAAAGTATGACTTGTTTTCTATGGTAGAGTCAAATGAAATGGACGTGAATACTCCCCGAGGGAAAAAGAAGATAAAGGTCAGAGAACGAGGCTATACTCCTCCAGAGTTGAGACAATGTTTGGAAATCGCTGGATTTCAGGTTGAATCTATCTTTGGCGGAACAGCGGGTTCTTGGAATAGACAAATACCCAAGCTGGATGAGTGGGAACTAATGGCAATTTCCCGAAAACGGCCAGTTACGGGATAGATAGGAGTTATGGAATCCGGTTTCTACCCAGTTTGATTATTGGCATTTCATTCTGAATGTGCTTTAATAGTGTAAGTTATGCGTGTCTCAAGGCTTGTCTCTAAGACCCAGCGGGAAATACCCGCCGAAGCGGATACCATCAGTCATCAGCTTCTTCTGCGTACCGGTATGGTCAGTCAGGTTGCCGCCGGCGTCTATGCCTATCTGCCCCTCGCCTGGCGTTCACTTAAGAAGATCGAGGAAATCATCCGCGACGAGATGAATAAAGCCGGCGGACAGGAAATCACCATGCCTGTGCTTCAGCCGATTGAATTGTGGCAGAGAAGCGGCAGGGACCAGGCAATGGGTAAGACTCTCTTTACACTGAATGATCGTCGCGACCGCAAACTCGCTCTGGGTCCCACTCATGAAGAGGTAGTCACCGACATCGTGGCGCATAATGTCCAGAGCTACCGCGACCTACCATTACTGGTATATCAAATAAGTGTTAAATTACGTGATGAACCACGACCCCGGGGCGGTCTTATCCGTGTCCGTGAATTTGATATGTTCGACCTCTACAGCTTCGATGTCGACGAGGTAGGGCTGGATATCAGCTACGACAAGATGCTTCAGGCTTACAAAAATGTTTACGCTCGCTGTGGCTTGACTGCTATCCTGGTTGAAGCGGATAGCGGCGCTATCGGCGGTAAGGTTTCGCACGAGTTCATGCTCGTCACCGAAAGCGGTGAAGACACGGTCATCTCCTGTCCCAAATGCGGCTACACCGCTAACGCCGAAAAAGCTACTTTTACCAAAGGCACGATGAAAAAAGAAAAACCTCTACCCATGGAGCAAATTACTACACCCGGCATGGCTACTATCGAACAAGTTGCCAGCTTCGTGAAAGTGCCTACCAACCAGACCCTCAAGGCGGTTTTCTATATTGCTGACGGTGAATTCATTTTTGTCGTTATCCGCGGCGATTTGCCCGTCAATGAAGTCAAACTGAAAAACACTCTCAAGGTAAAAGACCTACGCATGGCAACTGAAGCCGAGGTTATAGAGAAAGGGCTTGTCCCTGGCTCGGCATCACCCCTCGGTGTCAAAGGTATTAAAATTATTGCAGACGATTCTGTCACTTCCGGCACGAATTTCGTTGCTGGTGGGAACAAGCCGGACACCCATATTAAGAACGTCAATTACCCGCGCGATTTTAAAGCGGACATCGTCACCGATATTGCACTAGCCCGCGCCGGGGATACTTGCACGAACTGTGGGGGCATCTTCAAAGCCGTAAACGGTATTGAAGTCGGGCATATCTTCAAGCTCGGCACGTTTTATAGCCAGCTCCAGGGCGCTAGCTTCATCGATGCCAGCGGTGTCTCCAAACCTATTATTATGGGGTGCTACGGCATTGGGTTGGGGAGACTGCTCGCCGCCGCCATTGAACAGCACCACGACGACAAAGGCATTATCTGGCCCATGCCGATTGCACCATATCAAGTCTATCTCTGCCCACTCTATCGCGACGGTACAAAAGTTGAAGAAGTGGCTGAAAAACTCTACGACGATTTGCAGAAGGAAGGCATTGAAGTGCTCTTTGACGACCGTAAAGAATCGCCCGGTGTGAAGTTCAACGATGCCGACCTGCTCGGTATCCCCCTCAGGGTTACTATCAGCCCGCGCACACTTGAAAAAGAGAGCGCCGAGGTCAAGTGGCGGTCGGAGAAAGAGGTGAAGCTCATCCCACTTAAAGGTCTGGCTGCTACTCTGAGGCAGACGATTGCCGGTAAAATGGGGGCATAATGCTCATCGACCTCCATACCCATACTTCACCCAATTCGGACGACAGCTTTCTCTCACCCACCGAGCTTGTTGTAAACGCGAAAAGAGCCGGACTCGATGGCGTCTGCCTCACAGACCATGACTGGTACTGGAACCACGAAGCCGTGGCATGGCTGGAACGCGTGCATGATTTCCTGGTCATTCCCGGCGTGGAGACAAACACAGAAGATGGCCATATCCTTGCTTTCGGCATCGATGAATTCAAGTTCGGGATGCATCGTATCTCATTCCTGCGGCAGATGGTAGATGAGAAGGGCGGATTTATGATTCTGGCACACCCCTTCCGCCGTCATTTCTACAGCAGTGATGACATCGATGAATCGGTGGATAGATTCTTCCAAAACCCGCTTTTCCAGTATGTCGACACCATTGAGATATTGAATGGTAAGGGTACGGAACGGCAGAACAGTTTTTCGCAGGCGCTGGGCAAACGTCTGGGCTGGCAGGGGATTGGCGGTAGTGACGCCCACGAATTGAAGGAAATACCCTCCTGTGCGACGTACTTCGAGAGAAAAATCAGAAATCTGGAAGAGATGATTCAGGAGCTTAAGGCAGGTAGATACAAACCAGTGGACCTCAGGATAAAAACCCAGTAACCTGTCATTGCGAGCCGCAGGCGTGGCAATCTGACATCGCAATGTCATTCCCGCGCAGGCGGGAATCCATATAAAACTACAATCTGGATTCCAGTTCAAGTCCCTCCCGATTTCATCGGGATTCGGGATGGCGATAGAATCGCTCACATGGAATGACAATTTTTATTGATAGGCTATCATTTGAATTCCTCGCTCTACTTTGAGACAATCTATCTCAATTAAGGTGGAATTGTAATGAATTTAAACATCAGTAAAGCGCTCTATTTTGCAGATAGAACCGAATGGCGGAAGTGGCTTGTGCGAAACCATGCGAAAGAGAAAGAAGCATTGCTCATCCATTACCGGAAGGACAGCGGGAAGACGGGATTGGACCATTTTGACGCTGTCGAAGAAGCACTCTGTTTCGGGTGGATAGACAGCATCCTTAAGCGCGTGGACGATGAGCGATTCGTGCTGAAATACACGCCCCGCAAAGCCAACAGCATCTGGTCGAAGATTAACCGGGACAAGGCGGAACAACTGATAGAAGCCGGGAAAATGACAAAAGCCGGACTATTGAAAATAGAAGAAGCGAAGCAGAACGGCAACTGGGATAACGCCTATACGAGCCTGATAAAAGACACATTGCCCGACGACCTGAAACAGGCACTAATGAATAACAAAAAAGCCTGGTGGAATTTTCAAAAATTTGCCGCTACTTACCGGAATATGTACATCGGCTGGGTGAATGGCGCCAGAACAGTAGCCACCAGACGGAAACGCATCGCAGAAGTTGTCTACCGTTCCGAGAGGAAGATAAAGCCCGGGATAGATACGACTTATTATTCGCAAAAATAGGCGCTGAGGATAGTTTTTGAAGCCTTGTCGTTAAGTTTTATTACTTTCTTCCTGATTTGTAAACATAGAAAAGCAGATTGACACTTTATCTTTATAAAGTGCACAACCAGTGTGAAATAGATGCAATCTGATTCTCGTCATTAAGATTAGCGGCATTACTGAGTGTTCCATTCTTCAACTGGCTCCAAATCTCGTCAGCCATCTTTTTCTCGACTGCTGCCCCAACGAAGAAGTTGAGAGGAGAGTGTCCAGAATTCTCGAAGGCATTTAGTATCCGCTCAAGAGCAGTCCGTGCAGTTTTCCAGTGCTCATCCGCTCCAGCTGGGTCTATCCCACCTTTCAACTCACCAAGAGCTATGTAGGACTCTGATAGAGCATACTTACTTGCCTCCAGTTTTTCAGGAGCAACATTGAATAAACACAAATCCACATTATTCTTGACTAAAGGGACTGTCAGATTATAGATGATGGTTCGATTCCGCTTACCATTTCGCCAAGTAATTCCCCGTAGTGATAACTCAATTTCGGAGTCATCATTCGTCATAACTATCCACCTTCTGGTTTTAGTATCTTGCCATTGATACGCGATACCGGCTATTTTCAAACAAGAAAGTATAGCGCGAGTTAGCTTTCGCTGAGCAAGAGCACCACCTATGTTGCGCATAGAACCACCAAGTGCATCACCGCGTGTCAATAAGAATCGGAAAACCAACTCCTCAACAAACTTATCGCCAGCAGGGTCGAGGAAATTTTTAATAAGCCCTCCGATTGCCGTCGCCTTATCTTCAGGCAACAGATGAGTAAGCGCTTTATCAGAAAGACCCGCTGCTGTTAAGAGACCAGCTTCGATGTTCTTAATTTTAATTAAGTCTGTGGACATTTTGGCGTGAGATGCTGCTTCCTGTAGTGCCCTTGCCTCGGTGACCATAGGTGTAGCACGTCTGTTTTTTTCAAGCGCAAGTGATACAAACCCAGCACGGGTAGCTTCATAGGTAGTTACCAAATCGTTGCTAGATTTTAGGTGTCTACGATAAGCGAGCTTTTGCACTAGGCTTTCCTCCATACGTAAATGCATTTCCGTAATTCCTCACGTCCATGCTCACCCATTTGCTGGCTACTATTGCCCTTTCCATTGGGTAATACCAAAATATTTTCTGTTTGGAAACCTAGTTTTTCAGCGAGCGATGAAAGTATCATATCAACGGAGATACTAACACCTGCGTATCTAACATTGTCGTTTACCATAAAGAGTAGAGCACCTTGTTTCAAAATCCGTGCACACTCCAGAATTACACAAGCCATCTCATTAAAATAACCCCTCACCATTCGTGGAATACCGTTGTTATTTAAAAGCCCCTTCGTTTTTTGGTTGTCAAGGTAAAGTAGGATGGACTGTAAAAGGATTTGCTGGTTAGTAGCCTCTATTGCAGATGCCCACCGCTGATTAAGAGTCAGCAGGTCTTTCGCACGATTCTCTACGGTGCAACTTAGCATTTCTTGACGTAGATTTGCCAATTCTTTCTCATCTATACCTAACAATGCCAATTCTAAAGCATATGTTCGGGTATAGTCATATCGATTGCAGTAGGGAGGCGAAGTAATTATTGAATCATATGTACTATCTGCTATGGTGGGGAGCACTTCAAGACAAGAACCGATGTAGAGTCGAATTTTCCCCTGAGAAGTTGACGTGGGGAAAAAGCTGGCTTGTTTGCTCACAGGCCTCAAGTCTTGTATTATCTCACCTATCTTTTCTGATATTGCCCTATTGAAATTCAGTATTTCACCTTTATTAAATGGTTTGTTACCCTGCTTACGCCCAGAACGATAATCCCACCTGAGATATTGTCCATCTTTTCGTGTGTAGCTTATTGACTCTAAAACACATAATAAGGCAAAACGCAAGACCGATTGTACATTGCTATTCTCTTGCTGGCTTGCACCTAAGAATCTTTCTATGGATTCCTTGGTGGTCTCAGGATATGCACCTTTGGTAATTCTTAGCTCTGACAGTGTGCTCCGCTTTTCTGTGTGTTCCCAGACATGGGAGGTTGTCCATCGCCGTAAAGTTTGCAAATCGTCAATCGTAAGGTCATTTTCTATTAATCGCTTCGTCCCTATAATTTGTTGACCTATTGGAAGGAGTTCAATTCCATCGGTATCTATACCCATCTCACTTGCTGCAAATAATGTAGTCCCGCTACCAGCAAATGGGTCAAGTATTTTACCCTTGCTCACTCCATAGGTCTGAAGCAGATGTTCGACTAGAGCAGCAGAAAAGGCCTCTTTGTACTTATACCAGCGATAAATAGGTCTAGTTTTATTTGCCTGAAAACTGACCAGGGGTCGGGTCAATGACGACTTGACCGAGAATTTATCCCTGAAATATTGTCCTAGTTCTTCATCAAGTCGTGTAATATCATACAGTGATACGTTTTTAGCAGGTACAGTAGATATGAGAGCCAAATCAGCCACAGTTAGGACACTCTCGCCAGTAATTTTTCAAGTAAAGTATACTACAACAAGAATTATGTTACTAGGGCTGCAAATCACAGTTGAGGCAGGCTAAATTAACTTCTGAGCACTGCACCCACGTCTGCCGCTAACCGTTTGAGAATCTGTTGTTGTACCTTGTTGACTTCTTCATCGGTCAGGGTACGGTTGGGCGATTGATAGGTCAGGCGGTAAGCCAAGGATTTCTTGCCTGCAGGTACCTGCTCGCCGACATAGACATCAAAAAGGGCAACATCAGTAACCAGCGAAACCGCCCGGATAATGTCTACTATCTTCTGGTGGGGCACGCCAATATCAACCACCAGCGCAATGTCACGTACGGTCGTCGGGAACTTCGGGATGGGAGTGTACATTCTGTGTCCGATAAATGGCAACAACAATGGCAAATTAAACTCGAACAGGTAAACGCTGCCTGGTAGCTCAAAATGCCCCGCCACAGCCGGATGCAGTTCTCCGACCACACCGACCTGTTTCCCTTCGACGACAAGCGCCGCTTGATGAACCGGATGCAGACTCTCGTCTGTAGACTTTTCAAATTTTGCTATGACGCTAATTTGCTTGAGTAAACCTTCCACAACACCTTTAGCATCAAAGAAGTCTACTTCTTCACTCTCACCTTGCCACGAGCGTTCACCACGCCGCCCGGCGATGATGCCACAGAGCATATCCGGCTCCTCCGGCAAGCTTGCCTCTTTTGGCAGGTAGACCTTGCCCACCTCAAAGAGCCGCAAACCATCATCGAGAAACGCCTTATTCCCTACCAGCGCCGCAAGTAGATTGGCACGTAGGGTGGGACGGAGGTATTCCTGCTCAGACGTCATCGGATTGGCAATATGCACCGGCAGTGGTTCCGGTTTGCGCGATTGCGCCGTTAGTTTGGTTAGTACATCCAGACTGATGAGAGAATATGAAACAATCTCCTGAAAACCATACCCGACCATTGCGCTACGTGCCTGCCGCTTCAGTCCAGTGATTGGTTCTGGATTCTGTTTGGGGATTGGTTGCGCTAATAGCGTGGTTGGAATCTTCTCATAGCCACGAATACGCGCCACTTCTTCAATCACATCCACGGGGATATTAATGTCGCTCCGCCAGTACGGCGCTTTAGCTACTATGCTCGATGTTGACGGGTTCGGCTGGCACTCAAATCCGAGCGCCGTCAGTGTCTGTGTCATCTCATTGACACTGAACTCGACACCGAGCACTCTTTTTACTTCGGTAGTGGTGAGCCGGATAGGTTTCCGCTCAATCTTGCCGGGATAGACGTCGATGATACCCTTCGCCGCCTTGCCGCCTCCAAGTTCAACAATCAATTGCGTTGCCCGCTTCAGCGCCATGATGGTGATGTCAGCGCTCAAACTGCGCTCAAATCGCACACATGCCTCACTGGGCATGCCCAGTGTCCGACCTGTGTAGTGGACACTCGCCGGATTGAAACTTGCCGACTCCAGCAGAATGGAGGTGGTATTCTCCGAAATCTCACTGTTTACGCCGCCCATGATGCCGGCGACTGCCACTGCTCTCTCTTTATCGGCGATAACGAGCATATCGCGTGATAGCTCACGGTCAACGCCGTCGAGGCTGGTAATCTTCTCACCACGACGGGCGCGTCGCACCACAATTCCCTTGCCCATCAACTTGGCGAAATCAAATGAGTGAAGCGGTTGTCCCCACTCCAGCATGACGAAGTTGGTAATGTCAACGATGTTATTAATGGGGCGCATCCCGTAGGAAACCAGATACTTCTTCATCCATTCCGGCGATTCGGCAATCTTAACACCGGTAATAAGGCTGGCACAATAGCGGGGACACAGGTCGGCATCAAGTATTTCCACGGTGACATCCTGAGTAATCGGTGCGCCGGTTTCAGGGTAGGCAAGGTCGGGTAGCCGTAAAGGTGCTCCGGTCAGCGCCGCCACTTCCCGCGCCAGTCCGATGATGGAGAGACAATCGGGGCGGTTCGGCGTCACTTCCAAATTGAAAATCACGTCCCCGAGGTATTCAGCAAGGGAATTTCCGACAGGCGCATCCGGGGGCAGGATGAGAATCCCCTCGTGGTTTTCGGAAATGCCCAGCTCTTTTTCCGAACAAGCCATGCCTTTGGAAACAACCCCGCGTATTTTCGCGGATTTCAGTTTCTCCGGCTGGTTGGTGTTCGGGTTGATAAGATGAGAACCAACAGGAGCATAAGCAATCTTAGCATTCACAGCGACATTGGGTGCACCGCAGACTACGGTCTCTTTAACTGTACCGGTATCAATATCGAGCAGAGTCAGGCGGTCGGCATTAGGGTGTTTATTGACCGCAAGTATTTGCCCGATAACGATGCTTTCCCACGCGCCACCAATGACCTGCGAGCCTTTGACTTCAATGCCCGCCATCGTCAACCGGTCAGCGACGTCTGCTGCCGGGAGATTAACATCAACATATTGTTTGAGCCAGTTGTATGAGACTTTCATCTTAAAACTGCTTCAAGAATCTTAAATCATTACCAAAGAACAACCGTATATCATCAATGCCGTAGCGCAACATAGGAATACGGTCAACACCGATACCAAACGCGAAGCTGCTAAATTCATTCGGGTCGATACCACCACGTTCCAGTACCTTGGGATGGGTCATGCCAGCACCGGCAATCTCAATCCAGCCGGAACTGCCGCAAAGACGGCACCCGCTCCCATGACAGACGGCACATTCCACAGCTACTTCGACACCGGGCTCTACGAACGGAAAGAAATCACAGCGGAATCGCACCCTCCTGTCTTCTCCATAGAAACGGCGGGCGAATTCATAAAAGACACCTTTAAGGTCTGCCATGGTGATACCCTTATCAACCGCCAGACCGTCGATATGATGAAATGCCGAGAGATGGGTAGCATCGGTGGCTTCATAACGGTAGACCCAACCTGGCTCAATAACACGAATGGGTGGTTTCATTGTCTCAATAACACGAGCCGTCACAGCTGTAGTTTGTGTGCGTAGAAGCATCGGACGTTCACCGCGTTCGTTCTCATAATCAAGCCAGAAGGTAGACACAGTATCTCGCGATGGATGTTCGGCGGGAATATTAAGTGCCTCAAAGTTGTAATAGTTGAGCTCCGCATCGTTGCTTTCCACGATCTGGAATCCCAGTGATAGAAAGACATCGCACATCTCATCGATAGTGGCCGTTATAGGATGGAGGCGACCGATAGGAGAAGGGCGACCGGGTAGAGTAATATCGCTAAGCGCCGCAAGCGCGTCGTCTGTGCGCAGTAATGATTGATGTGAGTCAGCTTTCAAGATGCTGTTCTTATTTTCGTAAACCGATTCCAGTTCACCCTTGATGCGGTTTCCGAGCGCTCCTGCGGCTTTCCGTTCTTCTATGGGCAATTCCGCCAGACCGCGTAGCATACCGGTTAGTTCGCTTTTTCTGCCCAAATAACGGATACGCCATTGTTCAAGAGCGGGGAGTTCTTTAATGGCGTCCAGTTCGCGGAGTGCGTTTTGTTTCAGTTCTTCAAGTCGCTGTATCATGGGAAAAACTGCATGGGGACGATTTTTCAGGCTACGACTGCTTCTTCGCTATGGTAGCGAGTTCGGTAAATGCGCCGGGTTCTTTAACCGCCATATCGGCGAGTACCTTGCGATTGATTTCAACGCCGGCTTTTTTCAAGCCATTAATAAGCTGACCGTAGGTGATTCCCTCGGCACGGCTCGCGGCGCTGACACGGGTAATCCACAATTGACGCATATCGCCCTTACGTTCGCGACGATGCGCGTAGGAATAGCTTAACGCCTTGACCATGGATTCCTTGGCGCGCTTGACCAGCTTGTGGCGTGTGGCGCGATGTCCCTTGGTTAGCGCCTGAATTGACTTATGTCTTTGACGGGTGGTGACCCCTCTTTTAACTCGTGGCAACTTCCCCTCCTAAATATCGGGTGCCTCATCCCGGGATATTATTTAACATCATAGGGTATGAGTCGGCTTAGCTTTTGCCGGTCGACAGGACTAATGGGCACTTTCCCATCGTATTGACGCTTAACCCGCGCCGGTTTATTCCGCCGCAAGTGGCTACTGCCGCCCTTCATTCGCATTATCTTACCGCTCCCGGTAACGTGGAAGCGGGCTTTGGCACCCTTATGAGTCTTTAGCTTTGGCATCCTGTGGCACTTCCTTTGGTTTCGATTTTACCGTCAGGGGCTGATTCAGTATAATAAACATCCTCCGCCCTTCCATAACTGCGTTTTTCTCAACAACCGCCGCTGGTCCCAGCGTCTGAATGACCTTCTGTAAGAGCTTCCAGCCGAGGTCGGCATGGGTAATTTCACGCCCACGGAACATCACCGTGACTTTGACCTTATCGCCATCAGCGAGCAATTGTTTGACGGAACGGACTTTGAATTCGAGGTCGTGTTCCCCAATCTTGGGTCTCAGCCGGATTTCACGGAGAGCGATAACCTTCTGCGCTTTCCGGGACTGCCGCTCTTTCTTGGTCTGTTCGTACTTATATTTGCCGTAATCAAGCAACCGGCAGACCGGGGGTATCGCTGTCGGTGCAACCTCAACCAGGTCAAGATTATTCTTTCTGGCTAATTCTATTGCCTGGGCAATGGGCAAAATGCCTAATTGCTCGCCCTTGTCCCCCACGACACGGACTTCAGAAACTCGTATCTGGTTATTGATGCGAAGTTGTTTAAATATGTGCTAAAACTCCTCCCTTGCTATTGTGTGGATTACATTGACCACTATAATATATTCAGACCGTAAGAATCAAGTTGGACGTGCAATTTGCATATTGCACGTGACATTCTGAGCACTTCATTATCACTCAGTATAAACTCCGCGAAGAATCTCTCGTTAGTGGGAGACCCTTCACGGAGTTTACCATGAGTAATGCCGAATGGTTCAGGGTGATATTCTGGCAAGTTATAAGTATCACAACCTCAGCTCGTTCACTCTCTCGGCAATCACCTGCTTGATTTTCGACTTAAATTCGCCAAGTGATAGCGGCGGTAGTTGCTCGCCGGTGCGGAGCCTGACCGAAACCGTGCCGGTCTCCGCTTCTTTGTTCCCGACCACAAGCATATAGGGGATTTTCTCCAGTTGCGCCTCGCGGATTTTCTGATTCATGCGTTCATTCCGGTCGTCCACCTGTACCCGGATGTCGTTTTCCTTCAGTTCGGCTTCTACTTTACGGGCGTAATCCAGATGCTGGTCGGATATCGGAATAATCATCGCCTGAACAGGAGACAACCAGACCGGGAACGCGCCGGCATACCGTTCAATCAGGAAAGCCATCGTTCTTTCGATGGCGCCGATTGAAGAACGGTGGATGACAATCGGTTCCTTTTCTTTGCCATCCTTATTGATATAGGTCAGTTGAAAACGTTTCGGCGCTACGAAGTCATACTGAACGGTAAAGACTGTGTCTTCCTTGCCGGCGAAATTCTTCATCTGAATATCGATTTTGGGACCGTAAAAAGCGGCTTCGTTAGCGGCCTCAAAGAAATTAGCCGTCCGCTGCAATAACACTTGGCGTAGTACATCTTCGGCATAGTCCCATGCCGCATCATCCTTATAGTATTTCTTCTCGTCCTTCCGGTCACCCAAGGACAAGCGGTACCGCCTACCGGTATTTAAGCCCAGAACGTTCGCTGCGTATTCTATCAGGTCGAGAGCTTGCATTATCTCGTCAACCGCTTGTTCCGGTCGGCAAATAATATGGGCATCAGCCAGACAGAAACTACGCACCCTTGTTAATCCGGTCAACTCTCCTGATTTTTCGTACCGGAACTGTTTTGCCAGCTCCGCAATTCTAAAAGGCAGCTCCTTGTAAGACCTCGGCTTGCTGGCATAGTACTGGTAGTGGTGTGGGCAAGTCATAGGGCGAAGCATCAGCTCATCCTCGTCCACTTTCATTACCGGGTACATGGTATCCTTATAATACGGATAGTGGCCAGACGTCTTGTAAAGCTCGACCTTTGCTAGGTCAGGTGTATAAACGTGCTTGTACCCTCTTTTAATTTCCTCATCGACGACAAAGCGTTCCAGAATTCTTCTGATGACGGAGCCTTTTTCTGTGAAAATAGGAAGACCTTTGCCAATTAAATCCGTAAATACAAACAGGTCAAGGTCTTTGCCTATTTTGCGATGGTCTCTCTTTTTTATCTCTTCCAGCGTAATTAAGTATTCATCCAACTCTTTCCGAGTTTTAAAAGCGATAGCGTAAATCCTTTGTAGCATCGGGCGCTTTTCACTACCACGCCAGTACGCGCCGGCGATACTCATCAATTTAAATACCTTGATTTCTCCGGTGGACTTAACGTGCGGACCGCGGCACATATCGGTAAAGTTACCCTGCCGGTATACCGTCACTTTTTCTTCCGGTAGTTCGTCAATCAGTTCCAGCTTATAGGGTTGACCGGCAAAGATACGGCGCGCCTCTTCTTTGGTGACCAGCTCGCGGGTGAAGGGCAGGTTCGCTTTCACAATTTCCTGCATCTTCGCCTCAATGATGGGCAGGTCTTCGGGCGTTAGTGAGCGTGGCAGGTCGAAATCATAGTAGAAGCCATCTTCAATAGTAGGCCCGATACCGAATTTAGCATCGTGGAACATCGACTTAACAGCCTCCGCCATAACGTGCGCCGTCGAGTGACGCATGGTGTCCAGTTTTACATCGATTGCTTTTTCGTCTTTACTGTCTGCCATATTCTTACCCTGCACGAAAGAAAACCTCCCGCCCACCCGGGAACGAGAGGCTTGATGTTATCATTATAGCAAGCGTGCGTGGTGAGTGCAATCGCAGTGTTTCAGCTTAAGGCGGTGCATGATTTGCTTCTGATGAGAGCTGTTCCTGAACGAAACGATGGTATAAATAACTCATGTCGTAGCAATAAACCAGTCGTCCTTCGTTCTTCATATCATCGATGATTTGGAATCTTTGTCTCTTTTTTTCTTCCGGCATCATATCATTGATAGTGATAAATGTGACACCTGCGATTTGTTTATGCAGTTCTCTTGCTTTATTGACACTCTGTAGCAGGTGATTTCCGGTCTGACAAACGGTGTCGAGAAGAATGTACCTTGCTCCGGGAGGCTGAGGAGGCTGAAACTGAAGGGTCTGATTATCTAGAGCAACGACATTTTTCCGTAGTTCCCAAGCTAAAAAAGCGCTAAGAGGTAAAGCAGATGCGCTTATCGAGCAAATGGTGTCGAATTGCCATTCCATCATTTGTGTTACCTGTGCAAACCACTTTGCTATAGTCGCCATAACCACAGGTTGACACATGAGTCCAAAAGCATTCCAGACAAGCTCCCTGCGAGTGCGTGCATCATATATCACAACTGACGCTGGATGTTTGAGCTCGCCATATTTCTCATCAGAGCGACGGGTATTAAAACATCGTGCTGCCGTGTCCCTGAATTCTGCCCAGCTTACACACAAGCCACTCCATTCAAACATCCTGTCACGGAATGCCAGCATATCTCTGGTTACTGCCGGGTCCTGTTTACCGGTCAAGCCATCCCTGAGTTTGCGGATGCAGGCTCTTAGGTCCCTCTCCAAAAGTTTAAGGAGTCTCATCGAATCACCGGTTAGCATGGTAACGAACAGGTCAGACTCAAGCAGTTCGTTGGCATAAGTGCTAATTTCCTTCGTCATTCCAGACCAGTATTGATAGGGATGTGGTAACGGTGCCAATGCCATGCTCAGGCTATCAAGCTCGGATGCGAGGTTTTTTATGGCTTGTTCTACCTTGTAACGAGTGAATGTATCGGGTAATTGTCCTATGTAACGTCCAAGCAGTATATAGGCGAATTCTCTACCGGTTTTATCACGACTGGCAATCCTCTCCTGATACCTAGCAAAATCTGCTTCGTCAATTAAGTATTTACCGCGGGGGTTATGGCGAGGTATAGCCTTCAATTCGCCCGACTTCACCAGGTTCAATACATGCGATTTGCTATAGGAAAGTGCGCTTGCGATTTCGCTGATGGTTAGTGCCATCAATACCCTCCTTGACGTATTGGGAAGGAATGGTCGGTGTGTCTAGTATTTCAGGGCGGGCAGAAGATTTCTACGCAAAGCAGGGAGGTTCTCACATAATACCACGATAGAATAGCGATTTCTAGTAAATCGAACGTATCCAATTCGTAATATACACGTTTTTTATGCGAAGAATACGCACATTACGCACGATGTCTATTGATTGAATATGAGACATGGCACAGAATATCTACATTTAAGGCAGGAGGTCGTAGGTGAAAACAACAATTAGCGTTATCAAGGCAGATGTCGGCGGTTATGTCGGTCACACAGATGTTCACCCCGAACTGCTCGTCAAGGCTGGCGACTGTTTGGCTGAAGCTAAAAGTGCTGGATTGTTAGTCGATTACCGTGTTACGAAATGTGGGGATGACCTGGAACTGATTATGACTCACCAGCAATCTCCGAACAATGAGAAAGTGCATAAGCTTGCATGGGATACATTTCTTGCATGTACAGAAATTGCAAAGAAGTTGGGACTCTACGGAGCAGGGCAGGACCTTCTGGCAGACGCGTTCTCAGGAAATATCAGAGGAATGGGTCCCGGAGTCGCCGAGATGGAATTCGAGGAACGTACGGCTGAGACTGTCATCATCTTCATGGCAGATAAAGCGTCTTCAGGTGCATGGAATTTGCCGTTGTACAAAATATTCGCAGATCCGTTCAATACCGTTGGTTTGGTGATTGCCGATAGCATGCACTGCGGATTTTCCTTTGAGGTGCACGATGTAAGGGCACACAAAAAGATGACTTTTAATGTTCCTGAAGACATCTATGATTTGCTAATTCTCATCGGGGCTCCTTCGCACTTCATGGTCAAAGCGGTCTATCATCGCGGAACACAAGACATTGCGGCTGTGTCTTCTACCGAGCGCCTGACTCATATTGCCGGACACTATGTGGGTAAAGACGACCCGGTATGCATCGTACGAGCCCATGGTCATTTCCCAGCCGTTGGCGAAATATTGGAACCGTTCGCCATACCATTTATGGTTGAAGGCTGGATGCGGGGTTCTCATCACGGTCCGTTAATGCCGGTCGCTATCGAAGACAGTACCCCATCCCGTTTTGACGGACCGCCTAGGGTTATTGCGGCTGGCTTCCAGATGACCGAGGGAAAGTTGATAGGACCACGCGACATGTTAGCCGATAAATCCTTTGATAATGCTCGGCAACAAGCTAACATCGTTGCTAATTTTCTTCGCACTCATGGTCCATTCGAACCGCATAGACTACCTTTAGAGAACATGGAGTATTCGCCTATTTCACAGGCTATGCAAAAACTAGAAGGTAGGTTTTTTGACCTGTAATCGCACGCGTAGTGTTTGACAATGAATCACGTTTATGTTACCTTTGAAAAAGAGTGAATATGATAGACGCCTCTCAAAAGTATTACTGGTATTACTACTACTTTACAGGGCACGAAGGTGCGCTTGAGGGGCATTAACATGTGCAAATCAAATAAATAAATCGGCAGTAATCGGAAATTCTGGAGAACCCTCTCAAGCAGAGGGTTCTTTCATTTTAAACGACTAAACCAGATAGGAGAACAAAGATGATTATCATGAAGAGCGATGCCACTACAAAGCAAATCAATCACGTTATCAAGGAGATTGAGAAATACGGCTTACGTGCCGATGTCTCCCGGGGCGAGTACCGCACCGTTATCGGGCTCATCGGGGACGAGCGTAAAGTTCCCTTCGACCACTTTGCCGTTTTGCCCGGGGTCAAGGAGGCAAGGATGGTTGAGACGCCTTATAAACTAATCACCCGTGAATACGCTAAACTGACGGGGGAACAGAGCGAACACCGTATTATAAAAGTAGGCGATGTTGAAATCGGCGGAGACCAGCCGGTTTTCATCGCCGGACCCTGTGCCGTCGAAAGCAAGGCACAGTTGTTCACCATCGCCGAAGGAGTAAAGAAAGCAGGCGCTCACATTCTACGCGGCGGCATTTTCAAACCCCGCACCTCTGTCCACTCCTTCCAGGGATTAGGTGGCGCCGGGGAAGATGAAGCCAGAGAAGCGCTGGAATGGCTCCGGGAAGCGGGCGACCGCTACGAGATGCCTGTTGTGACGGAAATCAGGGGGGAGGGGCAAGTCGACCTGGTGGCGAAATACGCGGACATTATTCAGATTGGCGCGCGGAACATGTATGACCAGGACCTGCTCATCAAGGTTGCCCGAAAGAAGAAACCCATCCTTTACAAACGGCATTTCGGAGCCGGGATTGAAGAGTTCCTTTCCTTCACCGAATATATGGTCGCCGAAGACAATAAAGATATAATTTTGTGTGAACGGGGTATCTTGCCTCTTGGTAAGGGGAAAAGTTATACTAGATACACCCTCGACCTTTCGGCAGTACCGGTTTTGCAGAAGGAAACATTTTTACCGGTAATCATCGACCCGAGTCATGCTGCCGGGAGGCGCGACCTCATCTTTAACTTGAGTTGCGCGGGGATTGCAGCCGGTGCTAATGGTCTTATCATTGAGGTACATCATAATCCGGTGGAGGCGCTGGTAGATAGCCAGCAACAGATTACGCCGGATGAACTGAAAGAGGTTATCAGTACCTGCCGGAGGATTCATAAAGCCATTGGCATCAGGAAAAACGGAGGCTAAAACCGCTCCATGAAAAAAATCCGGGTAAAGTTGGGGCAAAACGGTTACTATATTCACATTGGCGCGGACTTGCTTGCCGAAACAGGACACCTGCTGAAAGAACTAGGATTCAACGGCAGGGCAGTCATTATTACCGACCCCACCGTGAAAAATCTCTACGGTATAAGCCTGCGACAGAGCCTGACAGGCAACGGCTTTAAGACCGCTCTCCTGGAAGTGCCCGAGGGCGAGGAATACAAGTCACTGGATACCGCCGGGCGACTTTATCACGAACTTACACAGTTTGGCGCCGAACGGTTAACACCTATACTGGCATTGGGTGGTGGAGTTATCGGTGACATAGCGGGGTTTGTCGCCGCCACCTATATGCGCGGTGTTCCGCTGGTGCAGTTACCCACGACTCTCCTCGCTCAGGTGGATAGCAGTATCGGTGGTAAAGTCGCTGTAAATCACGGGAAATTGAAAAATGAAATAGGCGCCTTCTACCAGCCCAGGATAGTAATCGCTGATATCACTACTCTGCAAACCCTCCCCCCTACCGAACTAACGAGCGGGCTGAGTGAGGTCATCAAGTACGCCATCATTAAGGATAAGAATTTTTTCACCTATCTTGAAGATCATCTTGACCAGATAAGAGCACTGGATAAAAAGTCTCTGGAGTACATCGTTTTTGTCTCGGCGCGGATTAAGGCTGAGATTGTGGAGAAGGATGAAAAAGACCTGGGACTACGGAATATCCTAAATTTCGGGCATACAATCGGGCATGCTATCGAATCTGTTTCGGAATTTCGGATTTCGCACGGGCAGGCGGTTGCCGTCGGTATGATGATGGCGTCGTGCATTGCCAGCGAAATCGGTGTCCTCGAAAATGCCAGCGTGGTCAGAATCAGAAAATTGCTGAGACGTGCCGGACTAATGACAAAAGTGCCGAGAGTGGAACTCAGTAAAGTACTCGAGGCAATGACGCACGATAAAAAGGTGTCGGGCGGTAAAATCAGGTTTATACTGCCCCGCGCCATCGGGGAAGTTTTTACGACCGATGATGTTAATATGAAAACAGTAGAGAAAGTTTGGTGAGTGCGAGATGAAGAGTCCGAGTTTATGTGCTTCTATCATCACAACAGACATTAAAGCCATCAAAGAAATCGAGCCACTTGTCGACCTTCTTGAGGTAAGAATCGACCTGATTGGTGATGGTTGGACAGAAGTAGCAAAACAGCTTAAGAAACCGTGGATTGCCTGCAACCGCCTCGTTGAAGAAGGCGGCAAATGGCAGGGGAACGAAGCCCGCCGCATTGAAAAATTGCTTCAGGCGATGGAGCTCGGGGCAAAGATAGTCGATGTCGAATACAACGCCAAGAACGTTGATAATATTATTTCTTTCATCAAGAAGCGTGCCACATGTCTCCTGTCATTCCACGACTTTGAGAAAACGCCGCCGCTGGAAACATTGAAACAAACCGTGCAGAAAGAGCTTAAAGCCGGTGCGGATATCTGCAAGGTTGTTACCTTTGCGCAGAGCTTCGAGGATAACCTGACTGTCTTACAGCTCATCACTGAATTCCCCGGGACGCGAGTGGTCGCTTTTGCCATGGGTCCTCAGGGAATGGCAAGCCGGGTGCTCGCTCCGCTTGCCGGCGCCTATTTCACCTATGGAGCGGTGGAAAAAGGCAAGGAATCGGCGCCGGGACAAATACCAGTGGTCGACATGCAAAGACTGTACAAGATATTGCCATGAAAGACATAAACATCTCCGGGAAAACCACCGTTTGCGGCATTATCGGCGACCCTATTGAGCACACCATGTCGCCAGCAATGCATAATGCTATGTACAAGGCTATGGGACTGGATTTTGTGTACGTCTCTTTCCCGGTAGCGAGCACTGAACTTGGACAGGCAATCGCCGGGATGAAGGCTTTAAACATCAGGGGCTTGAATGTGACTATCCCGCATAAAGTGGCGGTGATACCTTTCCTGGACCGGCTGGACGTGCTTGCCGACAGGATTGGTGCGGTCAACACGATTGTCAACGATAACGGCACACTGACCGGCTATAACACCGATGCTCTGGGATTTCTCAAAGCGCTTGTGGAACGGGACATAGAGCCAACGGGGAAAAAGGTGCTTCTGCTGGGAGCGGGTGGGGCGGCGCGCGCCATCGGTTTTATTCTCGCTGAAGAGGGGGCGCATCTCACCATCCTGAACCGTAAAGAGGAACTTTCGTGGGCGAAAGACCTCGCCGACTGTCTATCTCAGAATTATACGGTGAAAGTGAGCCCAGGAGAGTTAACCCGAGAAAATCTCAGCGAGGCAATTCCTAACACCGACATCCTGGTTAATGCAACGAGTGTGGGCATGAGTCCGAACATTGACCAGTCACCCATTCCTGCCGACCTACTTTGCTCTAACCTGGTTGTCTTTGACATTGTTTATAATCCGTACCAGACCCGACTCCTGCGGGAAGCTAAAGAAGCCGGCGCGCAGACGATTAGCGGACTGGAGATGCTCGTCTGGCAGGGAGCACTGGCATTTGAAAAATTCACGGGGCAAAAAGTGCCGGTTGAATTAATGCGAGAAGCCGCCTTGAAGGAGCTACCGCATGAAAAGTAACATCGCCCTGGTTGGTTTTATGGGTACCGGTAAAACCTCAGTGGGGCAAGAGCTTGCGAAGAAACTGGGCTGGCAGTTTGTTGAAGTGGATGCACTCATCGAACAAATGGCAGGCAAATCCATTCCGGATATGTTCGCGAAGGATGGAGAAATTACCTTCCGTGAGTGGGAAATCGAGGCCATCAAGCAGGTAGCTCGCGGCAAAAAGCAGGTCATCGCCTGTGGTGGTGGGGCAGTACTTAATACTATCAATATCGCCCGCCTGAAAGAGACCAGTGTCATGGTGTTGCTCACGGCATCGCCGGATACGGTCTTGAAACGCACCGCTAGCGACCGTGATACCAGACCTATTTTGATGGATGCCACCGACCCGGCAGGTCGTATCAAGGAATTATTAAAATTCAGAAAGCCGTATTATGAGCGGGCAGCGGACATTATCGTTAATACCTCGAGACTGAGCCTGAATACAGTTGCCGATCTCATTATCCAGAAGCTGAGGGAATATGAAGGCTTCGATTTCCAAAAGTAATATCGATGGTGTTGTTGCCTCTCCGTCTTCTAAGAGCTACACCATCCGCGGGTTGATGTGCGGCGCACTGGCAAAAGGGAAAAGCCAGCTTTTAAATCCGCTCGGCTCGGACGACACCGCGGCGGCAATAAATGTACTCCGTAAGGTAGGAATCGGCATCCGGCAGAACAAAAACATCTGGACTATCGATGGGGGCGCTTTCCACGCGTCGGATACCGACCTCTTCTGCGGCGATTCTGCGGCTACGCTCCGTTTTATGACGGCGTTCTGCGCGATTATCCCTGGCACACACCGACTGACCGCCGGCGCCTCCCTTTCAAAACGTCCTGTCAAGCCGTTAATTGATGCTTTACATCAGCTAGACGTAAAATGTTCCGCCAATGGCGACCTGCCGCCAGTCACCGTAGAGGGTGGGAAGCTGAAGGGTGGTGTCACCAGTCTACCCGGTGACATCAGTTCTCAGTTTGTTTCGGCGCTTTTACAGGTAGCCCCCCTTGCCGAAAAGAGCCTGACCATTAAACTGACCACGCCTCTCGAATCACGCCCCTACGTGTTGATGACAATGGACACCATGCAGTGGTTCGGTATCACCGTCGCTTCCTGTATGGCGCTTGATGAGTTCGAGGTTTTCCCTCAGAAATACGAACCAACCAGGTATCGAATAGAAGGTGACTGGTCGTCTGCGTCTTACTTACTCTCGCTCGGGGCGCTCGGCGGTGGAGTGGAAGTGACTAACCTGCCTACTGAGACGATGCAAGGCGACCGTATGCTCCTCAGTTTCTTGCAGGAGATGGGCGCTGATGTCATCGGCGGTGGGAATTCAGTCATCGTCACACAGGGAAAGCTCAAAGCAATCACCGCCGACCTGACCGATTGCATTGACCTCCTGCCGACGGTAGCGGCGCTGGCGGCGGTGGCACAAGGCACCAGTCGGTTCACTGGTATCGCACGGGCTAGAATCAAGGAATCCGACCGTGTTGCGGCGATAAGGGAGGGGCTGACACGTATGGGTATAAGCGTCACGGAAGGAAAAGGTTATTTAACAATTACCGGTGGCAAGCCGAAAGGCGCGGTTATCGATAGCAAGAACGACCACCGTATTGCGATGGCATTCAGTCTGCTGGGGACCATTACGAGCAATACCATCATTGAACAGGCGGAATGCGTAACCAAGACGTATCCTGAGTTCTGGGATGTCCTCACCAGCCTTGGGGGGAAGGTGAAATTAGATGGGTAATAGTCTCGGCAAGCTCTTTACTATGACCAGCTTCGGGGAAAGCCACGGAAGGTGTATCGGCGTCATCATCGATGGCTGTCCCGCCGGTCTACAACTCACAGAGTCTGATATTCAAATTGAATTGGATAAAAGAAGACCGGGCACAGGCGTGGCTTCAACCCGCCGTGCTGAAGAAGATAGAGTGGAGATTCTATCAGGAGTATTTAAAAAGCACACGACGGGCGCGCCTCTCTGCCTGCTTATCTGGAATAAAGACACTGACTCTACCGCATACGAACGGATAAGGAACCTACTGCGACCCGGACATGCCGATTACACTGCCGCTATGAAATACGGAGGCTTCAATGACTACCGTGGGGGCGGTCAGTTTTCCGGCAGGATTACAGCGGGCTTTGTTATGGCAGGCGCTGTTGCTCGGAAACTGCTTAGCACCGTTGGGGTGGAAATTCTCGCCCATACTGTGGAAATCGGCGGTATTAAAACAAAGTCGATGAACCTGCCAGCTGTCCGGAAGGCTGATGATAATCCATTGAAATGTGCCGACCCAGTTACCGCCAGAAAGATGTTGAAAGCAATCGAGCAGGCACGGGCGGAGGGTGACAGTCTTGGAGGAATAATAGAAGGCATGGCTCTTAATGTACCCGCCGGGCTGGGCGAGCCGGTCTTCGACACACTGGAAGGCGACCTGGCAAAAGCCCTTTTCGCCATCCCCGCTGTCAAAGGTGTTGAATTCGGCGCCGGATTTACAGCGGCAAGGATGAAAGGCTCGGAGAATAACGACCCCTTTGTTATTAAAAGAGGTAAGATACAAACCGTCAGCAATAACGCCGGCGGTATTCTGGGCGGTATCAGCAACGGTATGCCTGTGGTCGTACGCGTGGCGGTCAAACCAACGCCGTCAATCAGTCGGACACAGAACACGGTCAATACCAAAACGATGGAAAGCGCGGAACTGGATATCAGAGGCAGACATGATGCCTGCATTGTTCCCCGAGCAGTACCGGTCGTATCGGCAATGATGGCAATCGTACTCTGCGACTTCGCACGGCGGGCGCAACTTATTCCGGAGGTGCTTAAATGAGTCTGGAAGAATTACGTAAGAAAATCGATGACGCCGATGATAGAATCGTAAAGCTTATCGCCAATCGCATTCGGCAAGCGCAGAAAATCGGGCGGGAGAAGCAGAAAAAAGGTATGCAAATTGAAGATGCCACCCGCGAAGAGCGGGTACTCGCCCATGTCCGCGAGATAGCCCGCAACGAAAATATCAGCGAAAAGGACATCGAGGCTATCTACCGGCAGATTGTCAATCTCTCCAAGACTATGCAGGGCACGGTTATTGCCTTTCAGGGGGAAATCGGCGCGTACAGCGAAGAAGCTTGTTTCCATTTCTTCGGACCGGCGGTGCAGGTGAAACCACTGGAGACTCTGGATGCCGTCTTTAAAGCCGTAGAGCAAGGAGAAGTCCGTTACGGCGTCGTGCCGGTGGAGAATTCACTGGAAGGGAGCATCAGCCGGGTCTACGATTTGTTCCTGAACTCCACACTTAAAGTCTGCGGCGAAATTGAACTCCGTATTATGCACTGCCTGATTGCCAGCCCCTCTGCCAGTCTGGACTCAATTAAGCGAGTCTATTCTCATCCTCAGGCACTGGGACAGAGCCAGGCTTTTCTCCGTCATCTCAATGCAGAGCTTGTGTCCACCTATGACACCGCCGGCAGTGTCAAGCTCATCAAAGAGCAGAACATCAAGGATGGCGCTGCCGTCGCCAGCGCCCGCGCCGCTGAAATCTACGGGATGAAGATTCTGGCACGTGAAATTGAGGATAATTCGAATAACTTTACCCGTTTCTTTATTCTCGCCCGGGAGGATTCACCACCAACGGGTAACGATAAAACTTCAATCGTCTTTTCGGTAAAGCATCGCCCGGGTGCGCTCTTTGCCGTTCTTGAGGCTTTCGCCGATAGCAACATCAGCCTCACCAAGATTGAGTCAAGACCAACCCGTCAGAAGGCATGGGAATATAATTTTTACCTGGATTTTGAGGGACACCGCCAGGACGCAACCGTGAAAACCGCTCTGCGGCGGCTGGAAAAGCAGGCGTTGTTTCTGAAGATACTGGGTTCCTACCCGAAAGCAACCTAATTAATGTCATTGCGAGGAGTCCCGATGTAATCGGGACGACGTGGCAATCTCCAGATTGCTGGACAGTAAAGTAAAACCTGATTGTAATAAATTGTAATAAATGGAGTACCAGATGAAAATAGGTATCATAGGCGGAGCAGGCAGTATGGGCAAGTGGTTTGCCCGCTATCTGCTAAAAGAGGGGATGCCGGTTGTCATATCCGGTCGGAATCAGGAGAAACTGCGTAAAGCCGGCAAGGAACTGGGGATTCCCGTTGCCTCTAATGTTGACGTCGTAAAACAATCCGATGTCGTGATAATATCCGTGCCGCCTGATACATTAGAAACCGTAGTTAAGGAAATTGCACCGCATACCAGAAAGCAACAGATTATTGTTGACGTGACCTCCGTGAAGACACAACCCATGGAAATCATACACCGCTACATTAAGAAGAGCGCGATTTTAGGCACACACCCTGTCTTCGGTCCTGGAGCAAAAAGCCTTGCCAACCAGAATTTCGTGCTGACACCGACTAATAAAAAGGAAACGGCTCTCGCCAACCGGGTGAAGAAATACCTTGAATCGAAAAAGGCTAATGTGTCGGTGATGACCCCGCAACAACATGACGAAACAATGACGGTCGTGCTCGGGCTGGCGCACTTTATCGCGATTGTCTCCGCCGATACCCTGCTTGGTTTTGAGAACTTTCAAGAGATGAAGAAAATCGGGGGCACGACTTTCAAACTATTGTACACACTGGTAGAGAGTGTCATTTCGGAAGACCCCCAGCTTTACGTCTCGCTCCAGATGAGCTTCCCCGATATTGGTAAGGTAGAGGCACTCTTCCAGAAGAATACGAAGCTGTGGGCAGAGATGGTCAAGAATAAGGACCGGGATGGGTTTGTCAGGAGAATGAGCGCTTTACACAATAAACTTGAGAAGACCGACCCCGCCTTCCGCAAAGCCTACAAAAATATGTACAAAATCACCGAGAAGATGTAATCACTCGGTAAGTATCAACTGACAAATACCAAGTATCAAACAACTGGTAAAATCATGAATGATATTGAAAAAATTATTTCATCCTTTGACCGCACGACTGACGAAATATTTTCGCTAGATGAGTTCAAGAATCGTCTTGAGTCCAATAAACCTTTACGCATCAAATACGGAGTAGATGTCACCGCACCGTTTCTTCATATCGGGCATGCGGTTAATTTATGGATGATGCGAGAGCTTCAAGAATTGGGACACAAAGTAGTTTTCCTTATTGGGGATTTCACAACTACAATTGGCGACCCGACAGGGAAATCAAAAACCCGTCCAACGATTACTGAAGTGGACATCAAAAAGAACTCACAGGAATTTATTTCTCAAGTTTCCAGAGTTTTACTGACTAGACCAGAAGTGTTTGAGGTCAGGAGAAATTCCGAATGGTTCAGTAAAATGAGCATCACGGAATTCGTTTCGCTGCTTTCCATGGTTACCTATAGAAAACTAATTTCCCGCGATATGTTCCAAAACCGTATTGAAAATGATAGTGATATCTACATGCACGAAATGATTTATCCGGTCATGCAAGGCTATGATTCGGTGATGGTTAACTCCGATCTCACCATTGTCGGCACCGACCAGTTATTTAATGAAATGATGGGGCGTTTCTTTCAAGAGAAGGTAGGACAATTACCGCAGGTGATAATAACTACCAAAATAACTCCCGGTATCGATGGTAAAGAAAAACAGAGTAAAAGCCTGGGTAATTACATTGGTATCACAGATACACCACGTACGCAATTCGGGAAAATCATGAGCATCCCCGATAATCTTATCGTCGCGTACATAGAAGTTTACACTACCATCCCCTTGAGTCGGTTACAAGAGGTTAAACAGGAGCTAGATAAGGGGAAAACAAATCCGATGGTCTGCAAACTTGAACTTGCGAGTGCGCTTGTTGAACGTTACTACGATAAAGAAACTGCTACCCAAGAAAAAGAATGGTTTCTCAAGACTTTCTCAGAACGTGAGACCCCCGATGAAATACCTGTGATAAAGATAAAAGAGACCAGAATCATGTTACTTCAATTATTGAAGTTGTGCTTGTCAGAAGAATCAGCCTCCACTTTGCGCCGGTTGGTACAACAGGGGGCAGTGGAAAAAGATGGTGTAAGACTATCGGACGCAAATGCATTGTTAGATATAACCAGTGAATTTGTCTTGAAATGCGGGAAACGAAGGTGGTTTCGAATTGCTAGAGAGTAAGTAACACAAAGAAATATAACCTGAGAGGTGTCTATTCTGTTTTAGCCCTCTACTTTTTTCAAATACAGTTGAGTCCATGGACATGCCCAGATACATAAGCCGCAGGTGCCTTCAGTCAATCCGAGTTTTTCGCCTCTCTCTACTACTTTCGCTTTACAGGCCTTTGCATTAAGTAGTTCATCCCTATCCATGCCCACTTTCCAGTCATTACCAGAAACGCCACCCGCCGGGCACATGTTCTTACATTCCTCACATTTACCACAACGTGAGCTGTTCACCGGTTTTCCGACGTCTAATTGAGCATTTGTCAGAATTACACCGAGCCTCAGGGCTGGTCCGAATTGCTCCGTGACCAAGAAAGCACATTTACCAATCCAGCCAAGTCCCGCTCTCGTAGCCACGGTTTTAAAAGGTAACTTGCTCCTGAATACGTTGTCATCCTTGACCACATTGTCGGGTGTTAATGGTAATGCCTCAATCCCCTTGCTTTTAAGAAAGTCAACACCGCGCCTATCTAATTCATAGAGGCGGTCGCTTACATCAAGGTACTCTCTGTAATAGTCCAAACTGGGACCGGGGAAAATGGCTCTTACTGCTTCCGGCTTTAGTGCGATAGCAAATGAGACTCCAAATCTGTAGCCATTTCTATAGGACAAAGGTAATTCATTCAGGTCGGCAAAACCGACAATTGATGCCCCTTGTTCCAGCAGGAATTCTCTTAGTTCTTCACTCAGACTTTTCATTTTTGGGATTTTTCTCTAAGCGCTTTCACTTCATCATCATTGACAGAGTGCCCCGTAAACGTCTCTCCCGTCTGTTGTGCCAGCCATAATGCCTCCTCGGCAATCTGTTCCGGCTGCTTCATGTTCCTTAATGTTTCTTCTGTAATACCACGTTTGGCGAAGACCGTTTTATAGCCGTCGGTTACCACACCGCCGGTGGGATAGAGGTCGTTGACAGCGATGTTATATGCTTTCACTTCCTGAGCCAATCCCCACGCAAAAAGCTCAATGCCAGCCTTGGTGATGCTGTAGCATACCTCGCCGGGCGGTGCCCTTCGTTTGGCGGCAATGGAAGTCATGCAGATAATATTCCCGCTTTTCTGCTTAATCATCGTTGGCAAAACCGCCTTCGTACACAGGAAAGTGCCGCGCAGGTTGACCTTCATCATCAGGTCCCAGTATTTCACCGGCAGGTCAACTATCATAGCATTCAAATTGGCGGCGGCATCATTCACCAGGATATCGATGCAACCCCACTCCTCCAGCACCCGCTTCGCCATGTTTTCAATATCTGTATCAACGGTAATGTCAGTTCTGACAGGTATCGCTGTGCCGCCAAGAGCGCGGATTTCTGCTACCGTCTGGTGGATAGTACCCGGCAGTTTGCTCGTGCCTTCCTTCTCCGTACGGGCAACCACCGCGACTCTCGCGCCTTCTCTGGCAAAGGTCAGGGCAATCTGCTTGCCAATCCCACGACTGCTCCCGGTGATAATTGCAACTTTTCCATCTAGTTTCATAGTTTGTTCTCCTTTATGAGGTTGAGACGTTTCAAATTTATCAGGTTGCCCTTGTGGCGTCAATAATTTAGATATTAACGGCTATTGATAATTGCCCTCAAACCGAGTAACATAATGTGAAAGTAAGAGACGTTGGAGTGAACCTGGTGCCCGGGGCATTGCTTATACCCTTAATTGTCGGGGCATTCATCTTCCTCTTAGGAATAGTGTTCATCATCTGGGGGAAAAAAGAGGAAGAGAACTACTATGATTCCTTAACGACGCGCTTCGACCTGCGCGAGTTTTTTTCCCGCTGGCCTCCCCGCCCCGAACCTGGCGCCCTCAAGACCGGTGGCTGGATTGCGATTATCGTTGGTATTGTCACGGCAGGCGTCGGTTATCTTCTCTGGTGGTTGAATAAGTAGAACCGCACGCTTTTAAAAACAAGCCGCCTCCCTCTTCCGAAGGAGCGGCTTTTCTATTTTTACCTTTCCGTTACCGGATAAACACTATTTTTTCTGACCCCAGCCGGCGCGGGCGCCCATGCCCATACCAAGCGGACCTGCGGGCCAATTGAAACCGCCCATCATAATGGCATCGATACCATCAGGCGTGCAAATGCCCTCTTCCACAATCTTGCGGGCTTCTCGCCCAACAATGCCGAAAAGACGGTTGCCGACAAAACCGGTATCACCCGGAACATCCTTGACACGAACATGGGTTTTGCCGAACCTATCGCATAGCCCCTCGATACACCGGATGGTCTCTTCAGATGTATCCTTCGTCCAGATAACCTCGACGGCTCTCATGATGTTCGCCGGACTGAAGAAGTGCATACCGATGAACTTGTCCTTCCGCTTTGTCACAGCTGCCAGGTCGGCGATGGTAAACCTTGAAGTATTGCTGGCAATAATTGCCGCCGGTTTGAGAATCTTGTCGATTTCGGCAAAAGCCTTGAGTTTTAGGTCCTTATTCTCCATTTCACCGCTGGGACCACCGCCAATCGCCTCAATCAGTACATCGACATTTGCCAGGTCTTCTACCTTGGTGGTCGTCTTGAGTCTGGCAATAGCGGCTTCCATCTGCTCTTTGGTAATCTTGCCGCGCTCGACTCCGCCCTTCAGACCAAAGCGCCCGCTGATAAGGTTTTCTTTGCCCCGGGCAAGAATCTCATCTTTGAGGTCACGAACGATGACATTATAGCCAGCCTGTATAGCTGTTTGAGAAATGCCACCGCCCATAACCCCCATGCCCATCACCCCGATTGTCCGGACATTTTCAATCTTCATGATTTAGCCTCCTTTTGTTCCTTATCAGGCTAGTGCCAGCACATATTACACCCAAACAAAAGTTTTTTACAAATCACATTTTCTACTGCAATGCTTTGATGCAATCGACTAACTGCGTCATCACCTCAGTCGCTTTGCCGCGCAGTGAAATATCGCAGATAGGCGTCAGGTCCGATTCATAGAGGTTGACCTCTACCAGAGCACCGCCGTTCCGTTTTATTTCCAGAGGGAAACCAGCCGCCGGGTAAACGAAAGCCGATGTCCCTACCGTAATCATGCAGTCGGAACGCAATGCCTCGCGCTGGCAGATGCGTAAAACATCCGGGGGAATCGGCTCTCCGAACATTACCGTATCGGTCTTGATAATGCCCCGACACTTGGGACAGCGGGGTGGCAAGACATCCAGAGATATTTCATCCCGCCCGTACCGTTCGTTGCATTCGATACAGCGTAGTTTCTGAGTATTGCCGTGAATTTCAGCCACCTTTTTACTACCTGCTTTAATATGCAGGTTATCGATATTCTGGGTGATGAGGTACTTGAGCACTCCGAGTTTTTCCATTTCCGCCAGCGCAATGTGTGCCGCGTTCGGCTTGGCTTCTCCGATTGTCCGCGAAAAATCACCGCTAACACCCATTCGTTGCATGATTTCTTCCCAGTGCTTTTTAGGGTCTCTCATAAACTGCTGATACCCATCCATCGGCGGCTCCCCTCGTTCTGTCCATATCCCACCCGGACCGCGAAATGGACGTATACCGCTCTCTACAGAAATCCCCGCTCCGCTTAAACCGGTAACATACTTGCTCTGGAGTAGTAGTTTGGCAGCACGCTCGATGTCTCTCTCCATATTCCGCTCTCCCAGTCATTCCCGTGAAAACGGGAATCCAGACGTATTAGTAATCACCCGTCTTATTTATACCAAACCGGAATATAGGTTTCAAATCCTTGATAATCTTCATAGTTCATCTTGGAGCGCTCCAAACTCCCCTTTATTTCATTTTCTCCGAAGGGAATAGCCCATATGATACTAAAATGCGCGTCGATAGCCGTGTATAAAGCCATTAATCTGAAAAATAAATCAGGTGCTTGATTGTTAAAATACCCATCAATCTGTCCTCTGGCAAAAGGGATGCTCACACGTCTGGAAAAAGCTGTCAGGCGGCAGAACTCTTCATAGGGGTCTCCATAATCGAGCCTGTTAAAATCAATTAAACCAAGCCTTCCCTGGGGAGTAATGATAAGGTTTCCGACGTGAAAATCACCGTGCTGTAAGGTCTGAGGTCTATTCTTGAGGTATTTCATATTCTCTTGAATAAATTGCCATATCTTCTTGTCATTTGGAACCGTATGACCGCAATCTTTATATTGCGTTACTTTTAACTCAACCTTTCGTCTCATCCTGGTTTCCCAGCCCGGCTGATTTTCAGGCGCAGGGATAGAATGTATCTTTTTAAGCATTTGCCCCGCTGAAAATCCTAGACCATATTGTGTCTTGACATTCAAACTCGGTAAAGCCTCTTCAGCCGATTCTCCTTCCAACCAAGAAAGAAGAATATAAACCAGCTTCCCGCTATCACAAGTCCCCAGACTTAGAGGTTCTGACATGCTTATTCCGAGTTGTTGAACTTTGACCATAGTTTCATACTCAGTTTTCTTCTTTTCGGATTGAGATATATCAGCGAGTCTCAGTAGTAGTTTTTTACCGTCGTTGTCTTCAATATAGAACTTTTTATCTGCCGACCAGCCCTTGTCCACAGGTTCAATTCTGTGCCAATTGTTAAATTCAGGGATGTCCCGGAGCATTTTAGAATAATCCATAGATATACAACCTCATTCCAGCTTTTTGTGGAATCCAGTTAAAATTTATTTAGATTGCCGCGCCTCCCTATTGTATCGGGATGGCTCGCAAAGACAGTTGAAAATATATATCAAATAATATCGGCATTCGGATTTAGTTTACAGCAGTAAACTGCGTGGTCTATACTGAATTGCTTCCGCTAGATGCGGCGCTTTGATGACATCTGTCCCTTCGTGGTCGGCGATGGTTCTTGCCAGTTTCAGGATACGGTGAAATGCCCGTGCCGAAAGGTTGAGTTGCTTCATCGCCGCCTTGAGCAGGCTCTGTGCCGATTCCTCTACCTGGCAGAATTCCCGCACCTCCGCCGCTGTCATATCCGCGTTACAACTGAGTCGCGTCCCCTTAAACCGCTCCTGCTGTCGCTTGCGGGTAGCCGTGACCCGCGCCTGCACTTTCTCCGATTTTTCGCCCAAGCGGTCGTCAGATAGTTTCTCGTAATCGATGCGGGGCACATCCACAAAAATATCCACGCGGTCGAGAAAGGGTCCGCTGATGCGTTTCTGGTAGCGGGCGACAATGCCCGGCGCGCATTTGCACTGCTTGAAGGGGTCGCCGTAATAACCGCAGGGGCATGGATTCATCGCGCCGACGAGCATAAAATTGGCAGGGAAAGTGATACTCCCCTGGGCGCGGCTGATGCTGATAATCCGGTCTTCCAGAGGCTGGCGCAAAACCTCCAGTAGCGCGTGCCCGAACTCCGGTAATTCATCGAGGAAAAGCACCCCGCGATGACTCAGGCTGATTTCGCCCGGCCTGGGGTAGTGTCCACCCCCTACCAGTCCCACATTGGATGTCGTGTAGTGTGGAGCGCGGAAGGGACGTTGACGAATCATCGGCTTGTCCGGCGGTAAAAGACCGCTGATGCTGTAAATCTTGGTAACTTCCAGGGCTTCTTCATTGGTCAAAGGCGGGAGAATCGTACAGATAGAACGAGCAAGCAGGGTTTTCCCGCTTCCCGGAGGACCCATCATGATGACGTTGTGACCGCCGGCGGCGGCAATCTCCAGCGCCCGTTTCACATGTTCCTGCCCCTTTATGTAGGCAAAATCAATTCCCAGTGTATCCGGGAACTTATACTCTTCAATATGACCATCGGATTGTACGACCGGCGCTTCCATTTCCCCGCGCAAGTATGATGCCAGCTGTCCCAGCGAACTGAAGGGCAGAATTGAGGCGCCTTCGACCAGCGATGCCTCTTTAGCGTCCATTTCCGGAACAACAATTCTTGGAAAGCCCTTTTCCAGACTGGCAGAAACCATCGGCAGGATACCGGTGGTATGACGCAATGTACCATCGAGGGCAAGCTCGCCGAGCAGAATGGTATCGCCGGTGTTTTCTGGAATCTGTCCGGTGCAGGCAAGCAGGGCGACAGCAATAGGCAGGTCGTAGGCGGGTCCGGCTTTGCGGAGGTTAGCGGGCGCGAGGCTTGCCACGACTTTTCTCATGGGAAAGGTAAAACCGGAGTTGCGCACAGCGGCAGTGACACGTTCCCGGGCTTCCTGCACGGCGGCATCCGGCAGACCCACCACGATGAATTTGGGCAAGCCGGAGGATACATCCACCTCCACCTCCACAATCACCCCCTCCAGCCCGACCACGGCGCAACTTCTGACTTTAGCAAGCATATTCAGGCACTATGTTACATTGAAGGGAAACGGGTGTCAATTGGGGTAAGGTCACTATCAGCACTCTCATTTTGTGAAAACTTGTAGAATGATATTCACTGAGTCAATACCTGTCGTTTTTTAATAAGTTACACTAATGCCTCTACTCCGAAGCTGAGGAATGTATGTGTTTATGGATGTCTCACTCAATGGATTATGGCTAAGATTTAAAGCACTAAGTTTGGTTAAAGAAGCCAATACCAATATATCACTAATTTGGTTTTGTGATAGGTCTAAGCCAGAGAGATTAGTCAGAGAAGATATAGGAGATATGTCACTTATCTGATTTTTAGTGAGAGTGAGTCCTGTGAGTTTTACTAAGTAAGCCAGCGATGATATGTTACTTATCTTGTTATTATATAGATTGAGGTGATTTAGGTTAATTAATGAAGCTAAAGATGAGACGTCATTAATTTGATTACTCCCGAGGTCGAGGGATGTGAGTTTAGTCAGCGAAGTAAGTTGGGAGATGTTGATTATCTGATTCCCACTGAGTTGTAGAAGGTTTAGATTAACCAAGGAAGATAGTGGCGAGATGTCGCTTATCTGGTTTCCACTAAGCTGAAGTTGTGTTAATTTGGTTAAGGACTTGAGCGGTGATATATCTATTATCTCATTGTTGTTCAATTCAAGAATAGTGAGATTAGTTAAATTAGCTAATGGTGAAATGTTATCTATCGAGTTGTCACTAAGGTAAAGTATTTGAAGATTGCTACAATATTCCAACCCAACTAAGTTAGTGATATTTTTATCAGTAAGGTAAAAGAGTCTGGTAAGTGATTGAAGCTCAGTTTTATATATATCACCGGTAGGTTTATTTATTGCCTTGCGGATAGCTGCTTCAAGATTTGAGTCAGGGAAACTTACCTCACTACCTGAACCAGATATAGAGAATTTATTGCTCAAAACACTAATACCTGTGTTGCGATTTACTATCCCTATTCTTGCATTTGTAGTAATTACATTCTCCACCTTCCAAATATGGCTGCCTGTATTCAGAACATCATTCCATATTACTATCTGATTATTCATTTCAGAATCAGTGTATAAAGAGATTTGTAAATGGGAATCTTCCGTTAAACCCGTTGATTCCCATTTTATAGTTACTACGTCTCCTACACGCAGAACCTCCCCACCCTTCGGATAAATCAACGTTATGTTTGGTAATGGATGTTCATATACTTTAATACTAAAGATGCCATTTATATTTTCTCCATAATACGCATTATATTCATCTACATTTGCTGGGAAAGCTACCATTCTTTCAGAATTAACGTTAATTTCAGGCTGAGTAAAAGTAATGCTTTTAGTGCCTCTTAATTTACCTTTTTCATATAGGTCTACATCATACTTTGTACCTGCTACTGCACGACTGGTAGGTTTTATGTATACATATATAGCATAAGGATAGGGTGGAGCAAATGCTCCAATGCCAACGTGCATACCGCTCTCCCCCAAAGTGGCAACTTCACTAGAAAACACATTAGTCCCGCAACTTATTGGTAAGACGGATAAGAATAAAACTATAAATAAAGCAAGTAAATATAATCTTTTTGACATATTAATTTTCTACCCCCTATGACTGGGCATTCGCATTATTCTTTTTAAATACTCTACGGATTGTATTTACTAACTCATATACAAACGCTATGAATGTAAGGACAAGTAAGATTGAGATTCCCAGTTTAGTACCCAGAGCATTATTCACCGATATAACCCACGCCAACCACGATGGTAAAGTACTCCTACCAATCGTAATTAAACCTGTATCTGGATATAATTTGGTAGTTAGTTCAACAAAACGCCCTAAAAAAGTCACTACGAGCCCGAAAGATAATATCAAATTAATAATGGCTCTTATCATATGACGCTCCTTATTATTAGAAGTGCTTAAATTCTAACCATCCATCGGTTTTCTGTCAAACAGTTCATTTTTTGTCAATAGGTTTTTTATATTTAATTTCTATCCAATAACATGACATTAAGCTATACCTAATGTTATGTTTATTATTTTGTCTCCAGTGAGTTGTCAAGGAGTTGAAGAAATCTTGTTGTATGATGACATTGAGGGATTGAATTGGAGGTAGGAAAAATGGTTGAGATGATTCAGGGACTTGAACACAAGGTATTCATCGTTATGTGTGTATTGCTCTTGATAGGATTGATTTCACAGCAAACATTCTCCTTTGTCTTCGCCGATATTTTTAGAAATGCTGTAATCATAATCATCTTAAGCATACTTATAAAACATATCTCACGGTGATGTGTGACCTTCCTCGCTCGTTTCTGAGTACATTTTTGGAATATTTCTCTTTAATCACCCATTTGCGGATGCCCGATTTGCTCTTAATTTTATTAAGCTTCACACTCAATTCCAATTTTGTAATTGTATTCCGCACGTACACGGATTCATATCTCCAACCAGCATGAATTTGATGGGGAAAGTAACACTCCCCTGCGCCCGGCTGACAGCTGTTTGTTGGTTGCTTTTGCCCTTCTCCTTACGACAAAACTCCCTTGCCCCCAAATTCTTAGCCCCCTCTCCCTTGAGGGGAGAGGGTAGGGGTGAGGGTGATTCACATCGCGCGACAAAATCCCCTTGTCTGCTGATCCCTTTCTGTTTTATCATACCCTTACAACGTGGCGGTCTCCGGTTAAAGACGCCGTCGATTCTGGCTGCAGAATTCATTGAGGGCTTTGGGGTGTAAAGTCCCGTGAAGGAGCAGTAAAATCTGTCGTCAGAGTCCATCCCCTCGCGTTAAAACACGCGGGTGCCTGTTCGAGGCACAGGAATATGCTATGCACTCACTGCGACACCACAGACTCTCCCTCTCTGTGTACGGAGAGGGAGAAACAGAGGGTGAGGTTGTCATTGTATCGGTGTAAGGGACACCGGCATCCTCACGTGCCACTCCGCACGAGAGGGTCTCCGCACGTTAACAATGATTAGTTTCAAAAATTCACCCCCCTTTTACAAAACGAATACCCATTTATTTAATTCAGCATTATTCTTTAATAATACTGATAGCTGAAAGCTGACCGCTTTCGGCTTTTCACTCTTCGCTTTTCGTTTGGAGAATTTCTATATTTTCGTGATATAATGAATCATTCGTAACTGACCACCAGCCTGGACGTCATACCTTTATTATCGGAGGATTCATCCTGAAGAATTCACCCTGAAGGAGGAAGCACTTCATGCGCACCGGTGTAAAGTCTATTGTGTGGTTCAATGAGGTTACCAAGAAGGACATCCCACTTGTCGGCGGCAAAGGCGCCAATCTCGGCGAAATGACCAATGCCGGCATCCCCGTGCCACCGGGTTTCATCGTTACAGCAGATGCCTACTACCAGTTCCTCAAAGAAGCCGGCCTCACCGAAAAACTCCGCAATCTACTTGCCCCCCTCGACTCGAACGATAGCAAACAACTCCAGGACATCTCCGTTAAAGTCAAAGACCTCATTGTCAAAGCCAAAATGCCCCCCGACCTCGCTGAAGAAATCCGTAAACACTACGTGAAAATGGGCAAAGGTCTGGTCGCGGTGCGCAGTTCTGCTACTGCAGAAGACCTGCCTGATGCCTCTTTTGCGGGTCAGCAGGCAACCTTCCTGAATGTCGAAGGTGAAAAAGAGGTGGTGATCGCCGTCCAGAAATGCTGGGCTTCCCTTTTTGAAGCACGCGCTATCTTCTACCGTGTGGAAAACAAATTCGACCATTTTAAGGTCGGTATCGCTGTCCCTGTCCAGCGCATGGTGCAGTCGGAAACCTCCGGCGTGATGTTTACCATCGACCCCACCACCAGTGATGCCTCCAAAATCGTCATCGAGGCGGTGATGGGGTTGGGCGAGATGATTGTTTCCGGTGATGTCACTCCAGACCACTATGTTATCGATAAGAAAAACCTGAAAATCACCCATAAAGAGGTTAAAAAGCAGGAGTGGCAGCTCGTCAAGAACAAAGCCGGCGAGAATGTTAAGGTCAATTTGACGAAAAAAGAGCAGGCAAAACAGAAAATTACCGATGATGATATTCTCTTCATCGCAAAAATGGGTAAACGACTCGAGAAGCACTATGCTCAGCCCCAGGATGTAGAGTGGGCGAAAGAGGACAACTCAATCTTTATTGTCCAGACCCGCCCCGTCACTACAGTCGGCAAAATGGCTGCCGCCAACAAACATGAAATTATGGCAACTCCCATTCTGGTCGGTTCGCCTGCTAGCCCAGGCATTGCTTCCGGTCCTGTGAAAATCGTGCCGAATCCATCGCAGATCGATAAAGTTATGAAAGGCGATATTCTGGTTGCCGAAATGACCACTCCCGACTTTGTCCCGGCAATGAAACGCGCGGCGGCAATCGTCACCGACCGCGGTGGCCGGACGGCTCACGCCGCTATTGTCAGCCGTGAGCTCGGTATCCCATGTGTGGTGGGCACGGAAAAAGCTATGTCGACCCTTAAGGATGGACAGGTCATTACGGTGGACGGCAGCGGCGGTAAGGTCTACGATGGCAAGATTGAGTTTGCGGTCGAAAAGAAAGTCCAGCGTACCAAGAAACTGGTCACGAAGACCAAATTGCTGGTTAACCTGGCACAGTCGGAACTGGTAGAAAGGATTGCCGCGCTGGATGTTGACGGCGTTGGTTTGCTCCGCGCCGAATTTATAGCCGCCCAGATTGGCGAGCACCCTAGCTATATCCTCAGTCAGAAACGCGGACAGGAATACATTGACAAGCTCGCCGAGGGCTTGACCATCTTTGCTAAAGCCTTCTATCCGCGCCAGGTCGTCTACCGCACCAACGATTTTAAGACCAATGAATACCGCGCCCTCAAGGGTGGCGAGAAGTATGAATCTCTGGAAGAAAATCCCATGCTCGGCTACCGCGGCGCTTCCCGCTATATCACCGACATCGAAACCTTCAAGCTGGAACTTGAGGCTATTAAGAAAGTGCGTAAAAAGTACGATAACCTCTGGGTGATGATACCTTTTGTGCGCACCGTCAGCGAAATGGCAAAGACGATTGAAATCATGAAAGCCGAGGGATTAAAACGCTCCCCGAAGTTCAAAATCTGGATGATGGCGGAAGTCCCATCTAATGTCATCCTGCTTGAGAAATTCCTGGCTCTGGGTATCGATGGCGTCTCTATCGGCAGTAACGACCTGACCCAGCTTACCCTCGGCGTCGACCGGGATAATGAAAAGCTGGCGGCGCTCTTCGATGAACGTGATGAAGCTGTCATGCTCTCACTGGAGAAAATTGTCCGGGGTTGCGCCAAAGCGGGCGTAACCTGTTCTATCTGCGGACAGGCGCCTTCAGTCTATCCGGAACTCACTAAAAAGCTGGTGGAGTGGGGCATCACCTCCGTTTCCGTCAGCCCGGATATGATTGACCAGACCCGGGAAATTATTGCTAACGTTGAAGCACGTTTGAAAAAGTAGTGAGCGGTCGGCTCGGAGTTCGTCAGCTTCTTGAAGAGCGGGAAGAAAGCCTTTCGCCTTATGCGCAGAAAAGCCGGTTGTCAAAGGGCAGGCTCAAAACAGAAATGCCCAGCCCGGTACGTACGGAATTTCAGCGCGACCGTGACCGTATTCTCCATTGCAAGGCATTCCGTCGACTGAAGCATAAGACACAGGTTTTTATTGCGCCCACCGGCGACCATTACCGCACGCGGCTGACGCATACCCTAGAAGTCTCACAGATTGCCCGCACCATCACACGCGCTTTGAATCTCAATGAAGACCTGGCAGAAGCCATCAGCCTGGGGCACGACCTCGGGCACACACCCTTCGGTCACATCGGCGAGGATGTCCTCAACGAACTATATCCGCAGGGTTTCCGCCACAACGAACAGTCTTTAAGAGTGGTCGACCTGCTGGAAAATGAAGGCCGGGGATTGAATCTGACCTGGGAGGTGCGGGATGGTATCGTCAACCACTCCAAATCCAGAGCGCAGGTGCTGGGAGATGAATGGGGCAAAGTCGGCACGCTGGAAGGAGAAATCGTCAAGCTGGCGGACATTGTCGCCTACATCAACCACGATATCGACGATGCCATCCGCGCCGGAATCATCACCGAAAAAAGCCTATCGAAGTCGGCGACCCGTGTTCTGGGCGCTTCGCATTCTGCCCGCATTAATACCATGGTCTGTGATATTATTGAATTCTCTTGGGCGGCGAGCGGTCGTACCAGAATAAAGAATAGAAATACTATCAGCATTGGCATGAGTGAAAAAGTCCGTACTGCCACCGATACAATGCGTGACTTTCTCTTTGCAAAAGTCTATAATGTGCAATCGGCGCGGGAAGAATCGGAAAAAGCCAGGGTGCTCCTCCGCAAGCTTTATAAATACCTCATCAAGCATGTTAAGACGTTACCAACCGAATACCGCCTTCATGGAGATGATAAAAGCCGCTGGGTCATCGATTACATCGCCGGCATGACCGACTTATACGCTCAAAAAATAGCCGAAGAACTATCTTTACTGGACGATAAAGTCAGTTCATAATATAGGGGCGCACCCTCCAGTCTCGTCGTTCTGAGTGCAACGAAGAATCCCGGGGAGGTGGGGTAATAATTACCTCCTCAACCCCGAGACCCTTCACTTCGTTCAGGGTGACATTTAGAAGCGAACGTTATGAGCACCGTTGAAGAAGTCAAACAGAGAGTAGACATCGTTGAGGTGGTGAGCCGGTACACGACATTGACTAAAGCCGGGCGCAACTTCAAGGCGCTCTGCCCTTTCCATAGTGAAAAGACGCCTTCCTTTTTTGTCTTCCCGGAGCGTCAGAGCTGGCATTGCTTCGGCGCCTGCAATACCGGCGGCGACGCCTTTTCCTTCATTATGAAGAAGGAGGGGCTGAGTTTCGGGGAGGCACTGCGGTTCCTGGCGGATAAGGTTGGGGTGCTCATTCCCACCCGAATTGAGCCGGGTCCCGGTCGCGATGAAAGGGAGCGTCTTTTTCAGGCAAACGAAGTTGCGGCGCAGTTCTACCACAACCTGCTGGTGACGTCCGTACAGGCGGAAAAAGTCAGAAGCTATCTTGCCAGCCGTGGTTTGAATGATAAATCAACTTCGGATTTCCAGTTGGGCTATAGCCCTAATACCTGGGAAGCATTGAAGCAATATCTGCTGGAGCGTGGTTTCACGGAAATGGAGATGCTCACCGCCGGGCTGATTATCCAGTCGGAGGACAGTAAGACCCATGACCGTTTCCGTAACCGGTTGATGTTCCCGATTCACGACCAGCGCGGGCGGGTGACCGGTTTCGGCGGGCGGGCACTGGACAATGAAACACAGCCTAAGTACCTCAACTCGCCGCAGACACCCATCTTTGATAAAAGCGATACTCTCTACGGCATTCACCTAGCGACGCCGGCAATCCGGCGGGAGGACACAGCAGTCATTACCGAGGGGTATATGGATGTCATCGTACCTTACCAGTACAATTTCCAGAACGTCGTAGCTTCCATGGGTATCGCTGTCACGGAAAAACAGGTCAACAAACTCAAGCGGTTAACGAAAAATCTCATTCTGGCGCTTGACCCGGATGAAGCCGGCGAAGAGGCGATGCTACGGTGTATCGACTATGAAAACAGCCTCGGGGCTGAGGTCAGGGTGATTCTCATGCCTGGCGGTAAAGACCCCGACGAGGTTGTCCGGGAAAATCCCGATACCTGGCGAGAGCTGGTAAAGAAAGCGATGCCGGTCATTGACTTCGCCATCGAAAAAACTGTGGGCAAACTAGATATGAGAACAGCACGAGACAAGTCACTCGCTGCTAATAATCTCCTCCCGATTATTTCTCGTGTCCGTGACGATATCCGCCGTGACCACTACCTCGATAAGCTATCTAAACTGTCAGGAATCGGTTATAATCAATTAGAAGCTGCCTTAAAAAACTACCTGAGCAAGCCAAAGGGAGATACTAAAAAGGCAAAACCAACAGTGTCCGGTCTTCGCTCAACAACTGCTTCCCGTGAGGAGTATTGCCTGACTCTGCTTCTAAAAAATCCTGAACTGAAGACTCTCGACGTCGGTCTTCTGCCCGATTACTTTCAGGATAGTGAAAACCGGGAGATATATGGCTACTGGCTGGAGACGGACGATTTGCTGGCACTCAAAGAACGGCTTGACCCGATTGTCCGGGAAAGGGTGAATGAACTGGAAAGCCGTCCACTATCGGTTAACCGCATCAAGGAAAAATATACTGATTGCGTGCTGATGTTGCGGAAGGATTATCTCCAGAGTAAAGAAGTTATAAGGAAGGAAATTTTCGCGCTGGAGGCGGAGACGGGTGGCGCCGGCGCTGACCTGGCAAGGCTGCAACAGGAAGGAATCGAGCCAAGCCAGAAGCTGAAAGAGGTTTTTTCCCAGAAAGCACAGATGACAAGGAGAGCAAGGAAATGAGTCCGGATGAGTTTATCGTCGCACCGGAATTTGAACCGGGGATTAAAGAGGAAGTGGAAGAAGCACCTGAAGAAGAGGTACTTGCTCTTGCAGAGGAGCAGGAGCCTACAGAGGAAGAACTTGAAGCCGAGCCGGTGCTTGAGGCAGAAGAGCAGGAGGTCGGGGATGACCCGGTTCGTCTTTATCTACATGAGATAGGTCGTGTCCACCTTCTCACTGCCGCCAATGAAAAGACCATCGCCCGCAAGATTGAAATGGGTAAACGCATTAGCGAAGTTAGGCGTGAACTGGAAAAACAGGGGAAACACCCCTCCGCCGCCGAAATCTTCCTTGTTATCATCGGGGGAATCGGAAAGTCCATTGAAATTATCCGCGTGCTTCAAGGTCAACTTGGAATTCCCATCGGCGCGAGGTTGCGTGAAATTGTCACCAGCGATAAATTACATAACGCCATTGACGGCGTTTTCAACCAGGAGATGACCCCGGTAATCGCCGAGAAGATGGGGATACCTCAACAGCAACTGGAACAGCAACTCATCGCGCTTTCGGTGAATACTTCCCTGCTCTCCGATGATGTTCTGAAGACCATCGGCACCAAAGCCACACTTTCCGGCGTTGGCGCTATGATTGCTAAACCGGAGTTTATTGCGCGACTTCAGGCAAAGGAAAGCCTGCTCCGTGAATATCTTAATGGCATTGAACGGGAGGCGGCAATCGCCAAGGACCATCTCACGGAAGCCAATTTGCGCCTCGTGGTTAGTGTTGCCAAGAAGCACATCGGTCACGGTATGTCTTTGCTCGACCTCATCCAGGAGGGGAATATCGGGCTTATCAGGGCAGTGGAAAAGTTCGACCCGCACAAGGGCTATAAGTTCAGCACCTATGCCACTTGGTGGATACGACAAGCAATTACCCGCGCCATTGCTGACCAGGCGCGCACCATCCGCGTGCCGGTGCACATGATTGAAACAATCAATAAGCTACTTCGCCTCAGCCGGAAACTGGCGCAGGAATACGGGCGTGAGCCAACCTCCAAGGAAATCGGACAGAAGATGGGGATGTCGCCGGAAAAAGTGCGTGAGATTGTCAAGGTCGCTCAGTTGCCCATTTCTCTGGAACTGCCCATGGGTGAGGAAGCGGATAGCCACCTCGGCGATTTTATTGAAGACCGTAATGCCCTGCCGCCAGTGGAAGCCGCCTCCAAACAGTTGCTCAAGGAGCAGATTGACGAGGTGCTTTCCACCCTGACCCATCGTGAGCAAAGAGTACTGGTGCTAAGGTTCGGACTGGAAGACGGACGAAGCCGTACGCTGGAGGAGGTAGGGCAGGAGTTCAGTGTCACACGAGAACGCATCCGACAGATCGAAGCTAAAGCCTTACGCAAGCTCCGCCACCCCAGCCGGAGCCGGAAACTCAAGGACTTTCTGGAGTAGGATTATCCTCGAACTGAAAGACTTCTTCTAAAGGCACATTAAATGCCCTGGCAACCCTCTATTACCAGACACCATAACTCACTCTTGGATTAAACTAGTTAGACACACCGGTTTAAAAAACATCCGTTTTCATGATGCTAGACATAGCCACGCATCGTTAATGCTAAAGCTAGGTATCCACCCTAAAGTAGTCCAGGAGAGACTAGGTCATTCCAGCATACAGATAACACTGGATACCTATAGCCACGTAGCTCCAGGACTCCAAGAAACAGCTGCCAAGCGATTTGATGAAATTATAAATAATCTTGTCACAACCACTATAACCGAATCCGTTCACTAGTAAGCATTTCAATTTTTCAGAATTCGATTATGGACTTCGCATGATATAATGCTTTGAGAATAAATTTAAATTACTGGGAGGCGGAATATGGATTCAGACAAGCTCAGGATAATGAGGCGAGGCATTGACTATATTGGTGTTGGAGTCGGAGCAATTATCGTTGATAGTAAGGGTCGTATCTTTGCGGCACTTCGTGGTCCTCAATCCAAGAACGAAAGAGGTTTATGGGAGTTTCCTGGAGGGGCGGTTGAATTCGGAGAAAAGCTTGCAGATGCGCTTCGTCGTGAAATAAATGAGGAGTTTGGTATCGAAATTTCAGTCGGAGAATTATTAGACGTTGTCGACCATATTCTTATTGATGAGGGACAACATTGGGTTTCTCCAACATTTATCTGCACAATTCTTTCAGGTCAACCTGCTATTCGTGAACCATGGAAATGTGCTGAAATTGGCTGGTTCTATCCAACAGAAATGCCAGAGAGTTTGACTCAAGTAACACGCGAAAATCTGAAACACTACCAGCAATATCTTAATGAAAAGTCTTAAGTCAAAAATGCTTTCTCTAACCAAAAAATGATACTTCCACTCCTTGAGCCTCTAAATATCTTCTAACCGAACCGTATCCGCGTTCTAGCGTCGATAAAAACAATGCCATCGATTTCAGTGAATCTTCCAATTGGTAGAGCAAGTTGGACGAAAGGCAGAACTTTTAGGTTAATATTTGATATTGCTTGAGTGACTGCCCAATAACATATTCTGTTTTGACCAACCTGCCGTTCCATTTGCGTGTGATTTCTTGCAATTCGGCTCTATAATATTTTCAAATAGTCTGTCAAAGCGAATACGACACCGTCTTCATCATTGCTCTTGGTAATAAATGTGGAGCTTCTCTTAACAGATTCATGAGCGTTGCCCATAGCTATTGGATGCCCAAACATTCCGAACATTCCCATGTCTGAAGTATCATCACCGAATACAGCTACTTCTTCTGGCTTAATTTTGTAAAATGATATGAGGGTATTTATTGCATTCCCTTTATTTGCGTACTTTGAGGTCATGTAGATGGCTCTTCGAGAATCCGCAAGGACTACGGCTAATGAACTCGAGAATTGTGAGATTAGAGATTTATAGAGAGCGGATAAATCCATCGAGGCCCCGTAAAAATTTGTCCCCTCAAAGACCATTATTTTGGTCGTAGGTCTGCTTTTAGCCAGTTGAAAATCAAGCAATTCATCTCGTTTAAATCCCCAGCTAACCAGGTGTTCATCCGGCATTGGTATTTTGAACGAATGATATTGGTCGTCATGTTGCAGGGCAATTTGAAGTGTATCGTCGTATTCAAGTGTTCTGCCAACCACTTGTTGAACGACTGTACCGGGTATCGCAGTATGCTGATAGAAATGATTTGGTTTATCGAAAACCGTGCCACCGTTATAGAAGATTCCCCGTTCAAGTAGAAATTCATGTTTCCATTGAATGTCCCCTTTTCTAAAAACTAATCTTCCTGAACGGGCAGTAGCAATACAAATAATAAAGCCTCTTTTTTGACACTCTTTAAGGGCGTTATATGTTTTTTCTGTCATTGTTCCTTTGGAATTCAGAATCGTCCCATCAATATCGAAAACCAAGGCTTTCACGCCCATTTTGATTCTTTTTCCTTTATGCTTTTTCTATGATTAGTCATATAGTAAAGTAAAGACGGAAAAGATTCAATAGAACTAAAAAGCACAGCCTTTTCGCTGTGCTAAGTTCAAATCCACTGGTAGCGGGGGTTGGATTCGAACCAACGGCCTTCGGGTTATGAGCCCGACGAGCTTCCACTGCTCCACCCCGCGCCAACTTTAAAGTATATACCCACCTTCAGGACAAGTGCAAGAAAATGTATATGTAGCCATATCTCTGCAGGCAGAAAAGCACGTAATATGGTACAATAAAACTTAGTTACGAAAATACAGGGGACTCACAAATGGCCAAGAAAGAAACCACAGACCTGAAGACCTTCATCGAGAATGTTAATAAGAAAGACAAGACCAACGGCAAAAAGGTCGTTTTCGACTTTGTGAAGCGGAAGCGGAAGTAAACTTCCATACCCGACGTGCTACTTTATCACCAACCGGCTGACATCACAGAGAATATTAAACTCGACACGGTTCGTTGCAGTGTCATAACCCGGTGAGATAAAGTAATCACCCTGTCGCGGGAAACGCTCTGTATCAATACTAAACATACTTAAATTAACGTCCGTCTTAATCTTTACCGCAACTCCCTCAGGAACCGTTATTTCCAGATTGCTGACATCCATATCGATATCAATGGTGGTCTCGCCGGCAGATGCCGGGAGCATTAGCCAGCCACTACAAACATCCATCTCCAGATAAAGCTTCTCAATATCGAGGTCTTCCAAGTCAAGACTTACCCGCGAGCCATCGCAACGTATGTCCAGGATTATTGGTATCTGGCGGTTGAACCATAGCCACCAGGATATCGGCCAATCCTCCCAGAACCTTTGATTAATAGGGTATACATCTATTGTCACAGTTCCATCTTGCCGGGTGAAATCCGTTTCCATAGTAACTACACGTTCTTGCGGTCTGCCCAAGTCCTCGTGCTGGTCATCTATTTCCACTAGTAACCGTTCATTGGATTGCAGTTCAGCGAGAGACATGGCACCTGCAGCGAAATCAATTCTGGCTTCGACCCGCTCCACACCGACAATAGGGTAGGTGAAAGTCTGCTCAAGCGCCATCGAACCGTGATTCCGCCCAGGGAGGTACTGGAAAGCGGATATCCCCAAGCAGATACCCAGTATTGCCAGCGTCAGTAAAGCCAGCAACCAGCCGTGACGGCGGGGCAGGAGGAATGACAATCCCAAAATGATAATCAGGACAGGCCAGAATTTCCAGAGTGTACCCCACAGTTGCCACTCAAGAACTCCTGTCACCTGAAGCAGAAAGACCACGCCAATGAAAAGAATAAACGCTCCCCAGATAATTGCGGCGTGGCTTCCACGTGATTCGCCTTCAGTCATCTATTTCTTCTTTGAAATGCTTAGTATAATGAGCAACCCTATAACAATCAGGAGGATGGGCCAAATGACAGCCCAGTTTGCCCAATGAAAGATACCGAAAGTTCCCAGCAGTAGAAAAATCCCGACAACGATCAGGATAACACCGAAAATATTGCGCCGTTTCGCCTGTGCCTGTTCAATTTCCTGTGATTCCGGTTTCTTCCCGGAGAGTGTATCCCTGATATTCTGACCGAGCCCCTCCGCGGTAGTTTTCGCCTCTTCTACATTGTCGAGTACAATTTCCTTAGGACTGGTTTTGGTACTGCCTTCCAGTGGTACGATAAACGCCATGATTAAGTAGACAAGAGCACCGACACCACCTGTTACAATAGCCAGTAATATCACAATAATCCGCATCCATGAAGAATCTATGCCAAAGTACTTTGCCAGACCGCCGCAGACACCAAGAAGCATCCGATCCTTGTCACTGCGATACAGTTTATTTTCCATGTCCCCTCCCTGGCTGATGTCATCCATCAACCCTGTTTGGAATTATACTTCATGGCATTTGGAGTGACAATACTCCGTCAGTAGGTTTTTTAGCAATAAAAGGGGTAATACAGGGGATATATCATCCTTAAGGAGAAGATTTTTATATGGCTACTGAAGCCGTGACCAAGAGACTAATACCCTCAGCGAGGTCCGAAGGTATCAGACCCGATGTTTTCTCCCAGATTCTTGGGAGACATTCTGCCTCCGGAGATGACCATTTTGAGTGCATCTTCGACTGAAATACTCGTGCGGATAACGTCTTCTTCATGCAATATTTCAATGAATCCCGAGGCGGGATTCGGGGCGGTGGGAATGAAGACACTGATGAGCGGCTTGCCATCTTTATCCACATCTTCGTAGGTGATGAAGCCAATAGTGCGCATCCCCTTGGCGGGAAATTCGACAAGCACCACCGCCAGAAAAGCACTGGAATTCTCTTCGGAGAAACCCCGGAAGACTTCCCGAAAAGCTACGTAGATATGGCGGGCGATTGGTACCCTTCCCAGCATGGATTCACTCCACCGTACCATCCTGCGCCCGACGACATTGGCAGTGATGGCACCGATTACGAAAATCAACACCACTGTGATGCCGAAGCCGATACCAGGGATAGGGCGTCCAAATATTAACTGAACCAGAGGGGCAAGCAATCCCTCAATGCCATTGAAAACCCAGATTAATATCCAGACGGTGAGAGCAATGGGCACTACCACAATCAGACCGGCGATAAACATCGTCCGTATCCTCTTTAATAGCCATCTCCAGAATCTGCCAGCCACTTTTCCTTATCCTCCCATGGATATTGCTGCCACCACTATATTAGCAGAAAATGGTAAACCGAAAATCTGAACTCCGAAGGCATGCGAAATTTCAATGGGGTTGGAAAGGGTGTCCTTCCCGCCGAAAGTCCGGCTGGTAGTTATCAGCTGAATCCAGTGCTTGAATCCAACCGTTCTCCATCCCCAGCCTGCCCAAGAGCGCTACCATACAGTCATACTCCGCTCGCGTAATCCGCCGCGCAAGAACGGGAAAGCGACTGGCGTGATGCGCGGGATAGTACTGAGCCATGATACTGAGATGAACATCCGGGGAAACCTCACGTGCCAACCAGGTCAATGATTCTTCGCTCCCCGCCAATCCCGCCGGCAGAATCAGGTGGCGGATAATCAGCCCTCTCTGCGCCACACCTTCCCCATCGACGATGAGATTCCCCACCTGACGGTACATCTCTTTAATTGCGGCACGGGCATGCTCAACGTAATCCGGCGCGAGCGAATATTTTTTCGCCACCTTATTGTCTGCGTACCGGATATCCGGCAGGTAAATGTCAATAACACCGTCCAGCAGTTTCAATGTGCTTACGGAATCATAACCGCTCGTGTTGTAGACTAGAGGCAAACGCAATCCCAGTGGAACCGCTTCGAGCACGGCTCTGACCATCTGGGGTACGAAATGGGAAGGCGAGACAAAGTTGATATTGTGGCACCCAAGAACATCCTGAAGATACAACAACTGTTGCGCCAGTGATTCGTAGTCTGTCTCCTGCCCGCGCAGTCGCCGCCGGTCCTGGCTAATCTGGTGGTTTTGACAGTAGACACAGCGCATGTTGCAGTTGCCAAAGAAGACTGTGCCAGAGCCTTTAGTGCCGGAGAGCGGCGGTTCCTCACCGTGGTGAGCACAGATAGATGCGACGATAGATAAAACACCGGAGTGGCAAAATCCCAGTTCACCTTCAAGACGGTTGACATCACAATTCCGGGGACACAGATTGCAGTGAGCCAGGCGTGCTTCTAGTGCTTCCGCTCGCTTCTGTAGTTCACCGGAACGGTAGAGAGAAAGATAGGCTGGTTCTGACATCGTCCGCTTCACCACGCTATAAAGTCGCGAGCTTGCTGATGGCTTCCTGAATCCGTATCAGACACCGCTCCCGACCCAGCACCGCCATCATCTGAAAGAGGGGCGGAGTGGCTGTTTCCCCGCTGACCGCCGTCCGCAAAGCGCCGAAGAGCTGCCCCGTCTTCAATTTCAGTTCTTCTGCTAATGGTCTCAGTATGGATTCCAACGACTTTTCATCAAAGCCGGGCTGTTTCTCAAGTCGCTCCTTCGCCATAATGAGCATCTGCCGGGTCGATTCCGGGGTCATGTCCTTGCTGATAAGTAGTTTTGCATCGTAGTTTAGTCGGTCTGAGAAAAAGTAACGGGTGAGTTCTGACACCTCGGTGAGCAGTTTCGTCCGCTCCTGAACGAGTGACAGGACCGCACGGACATAATCCACCGAAGGGATATTCTCCGGAAAAGCTTTTTCAATGAATGGAAAACACCTCCGTGCGAAGTCTTCCGGAGTCAGCTTGCGGATGTAGACACCGTTCATCCACTTAAGCTTTTCATGGTTGAAGATAGCGGCGGTCTTGCTGACCCGCTCCAGTGAGAAGTTTTTAATAAGTTCATCCCGGCTGATGATATCGGTTTTATCATCCAGCGACCAACCAACCAAGGCGAGGAAATTTAGTAGCGCCTCGGGGAGATAGCCTTGTTCACGAAATTCAAGCACAGAAGTAGCTCCGTGCCGCTTGCTCAACTTAGAACGGTCGTGACCCAGCACCATGGGCAAATGAGCAAATTTGGGTGGCACATAACCCAGAGCCTCATATGTCATTAAATGCAGAGGTGTACTTGAGATGTATTCTTCCGCTCTGATAACGTGTGAAATTTCCATCGCGTGGTCATCAACCACATTGGCGAGATGGTAGGTGGGATATCCGTCCGACTTCAGTAGCACCAGGTCCTCAACGTGACTGTTTTCAAAAACAACATCGCCCCAGATTTCATCGTGGAACCGCGTCCGACCCGTAAGTGGTATCTTGAACCGGACGACAGGTGTGATACCCTCTGCTTCCTTCGCCTTACGTTGTTCTGTAGTCAGATTCCGGCAACGTCGGTCGTAGCCAGGCGGCATTTTGCGCTTGATTTGCTCAGTACGTAAAGTCTCAAGCCTTTCCGCGGAACAATAGCAGTAATACGCATGCCCACTCTCTACGAGCCTACGGGCAGCATCCTGGTAAAGGTGCAGTCGTTGCGACTGTACATATGGACCGTAATCGCCGCCCACTCCCGGTCCTTCGTCCCAATCCATGCCCAGCCAGCGCATACCTTCCAGAATATACTCGAGTGAACCTTCAACACTGCGCTCTACGTCGGTGTCTTCAATCCGCAGGATAAAACTACCCTGGTTATGCCGGGCGAAGAGCCAGGCGAAGAGTGCCGTCCGCATACCGCCCACATGAGGAAAGCCAGTGGGGCTGGGAGCAAAACGTGTTCTCACAGAGTCAGTCAATGGACTTCTACCTGCCCTGCATGTGCTTGCCACGCCGTCCGCTCCTTACGCGTCGGGATACGGACGACAAAGGTCTCCGCGATTTTATCGTGAATGCCCTGCCGCCGACTGTCAAATCCAACCCAAATAAATCCGATAAATAGAATCACGGCGGAGATGATATAGCCGCAATAGCGCAGAAATGCACTGCCCCAGCCGATAGGCGAACCATCGAACTGCGTAATTTTTATCCTCATTACCCATTTACCAGGTGTCTGTCCCCGCCATGCCCAAAAACAAACGAAATAACCGACCTGCACCACGAAGAAAATGATTATTCGCAATGCCCAAAGAGGGGCGGTGGTAGTACCAGCTTCCAGCATTTGTTCCGTTAACCCGCCCCACGGTAAGTCTGTTGCCAGGTTCCAAAGACCGGCCATCAGGTAGTTAATCCCCCATAAGATGACGCCGTCAATGATAAACGCGCCCAGCCGCCACCAGAACCCGGCATAGTCAACTATATAGCTTTCTTTCACGAGTATTCGTTGCATAATTGTACTCCAACTTATACAAAGACTTCTTTGGTAAAGGTCACCAACTTGACCTGTGATAACGCCTGTTTTACCGGTATAACTTTTCGGTTGAAAGATACTTCTAACAACCACTGGTCATCATTGAAGTGTTTATGCACTTCGGTATATTCAAATTGATTATGACAGTTTCCGCAGACGACGACAACATTTTTCGGATGATGCCCTTTTACAGGGTCAAGGTGATGTACTTCAAAATATGGTTCGTTATCTCTCTTGAGAAACCAGAAATCACACAACTGGCAGTGCCCGAGATAAATCCTTAACAAGAGGGTACGGAGACTAGCGGGTACATTCTCACGTGAACGCGATATTCTTTGGCTTCCATATCGTCGTGCTTCCATTATAGATGTGTTCGCCAGACGACCATACTCGCTAAGTGACACTATCTTATCATCAGAGAGCGTCCAATTAGATAGAGATCCCAAAGTCTGATATGCTTCTTTCTCTGTCTTCGCACTATCAAACGCTTGCTGCAAGTTCTTGGTCTCGGAAAGGAATCTATTTTCTGGAATAAGGCGGTAAATAAAGTGTTCTCTATCAATGAACTGGATTACAATTTCATCCCCGCTTCTAATTTCATTCTGCCCGAACCAGTCTTTAAGTCCGTTAATCCTGCATTCACGGGTAGAACTATTGTACGATGAGTATGGTTTTATTTGCGATTCTGGAGAATCGTTTAAGTAAACCTGCACCTCTTGATTTTGCTTTGGGAAATTACCTGATAGTTGCTTCGGAACAGCTAGTAAACCCTTACTGAGGCGGCTTGGAGTGATTCTGATAGTTGCATAGTTATAGTTTACTTTGCTACTTTCACTAAACACGCCTTTCATTTTCACTTCCTCCATTCCGTACCCTTGTTCAATCTTACAACCATCTCTAATATGGAATTATCGTGTCAATTATACTCATGAGCGTTAAACCACGTCTCTCGTTTCAAAGTGCGAAAATCCCGAATCAATTCCCCAAGAATAGGGAAGTGTAATTTTCGACCATCAATTACCTAATTATTATCGGGGATTAACTCAGCCTTGACCTCGAAAGCATCTTCAAAAGACAGATGAACAAGGGCGTCTGACAATTGTTCCAATGCCGCTTCTCTGGCCTCTTTTTCCGTATCTACGTAATCAATTTCAAGACAGAAGTGACCTGTAACCTTCCACGTGGTCATTTTTCCCACCCCTTAATTAGTGACGTTCTAACTAACAGAAAATTTATGATTCATACTCAATCGTCCGTGAATCACTTCAGAACTAGTTAGAGTCCGTCAATCGGAAATACGGCGTGCATTATTCTACCACCCTGCCTGCACCTAATACCAGCAGTTAGCTGATTGTTTTCAGCGCCTTCTCCAAATCCTCCGGCAGGGGTGAAGTAAACTCCAAATACTTGCCGGTAGAGGGGAGGCGGAAACCGAGCTTATGTGCGTGGAGGAACTGTCGGGAAAGGAAGGGAGATTTGACACCATAGATGGCATCGCCGACCACCGGGTAGCCGATAGCGGTAAGGTGTACGCGTATCTGGTGGGTGCGCCCTGTCTGCGGCATCACTTCAAGCAAGGTATAGTTGCCCAGGAAGTGAATAACCTTATAGCGGGTCAGCGCTTTTCGACCACGGCTCTCGCCTGATATCGCCATCTTCTTGCGGTCGCCGGTATCCCGCCCGATGGGTGCTTCAATAATACCCTCCTCTGGAGTTAAATGCCCTCTGACCAGCGTCAGATATACTTTCTTCACAGTATGTTGCTTGAATTGAGAGGCGAGATTATCATGCGCCTTTGGATTCCGCGCAATGACCATCACCCCGGATGTATCCTTATCCAGCCGGTGCACGATGCCGGGTCGTTGCGTAGAGTCAGATGTGGTAGTGAGGTGCGATAGGATTGCATTCACCAGTGTGTGACCCGTGTGACCGGGGGCGGGGTGCACGGTCAGTCCCGCCGGTTTGTCTACCACCAGAATATCATCGTCTTCATACAGAATGGGCACAGGTATATTTTCCGGCGTAAGGTGGGTGGAAGTGGGGGGCGGTATTTTTACCAGCACCGTGTCACCGGCGCTTAATTTGTAGCTGGCTTTCTCTTGGTTACCGTTTACAGCAACCTGCCCACCTTCAATTAGTTTCTGTGCCTGTGTACGCGAGAGGTCAGGACACACTTCACTGACATATTTATCCAGCCGGACGCCCGCCTGTTCAACGGTAAAGTGGAATTCTTTTACTGTACCGGACATGAAATCCCAACCCTTACTACAGGTTCTCTAGCGCTTTTCTTTTATCGCTAGGCGGAGGATAGTAATAGCAAGCATTATCGTGCCGATGGTGACGCCGGAATCCGCCGCATTGAACGTCGGCCAGAACCCCGGGTCAAGGAAATCGGTCACGTTGCCGCCGAACCGGATACGGTCAATCAAGTTACCAATTGCTCCCCCCAAAATCAAACCCAGAGCAATTAGATTCCATTTTGTGACCAGATGCGGTAAGCGGCGATACACAAGGTATGCCAGAGCTAGCAACACTACCACCTCTACTACCGCTATAATTGCCAATATGGTCGCATGTCCCTGGAAAAGACCAAATGCCGCACCGGTGTTCTGTATATGGATAATCTGCAGGAAACCGATTCGCTGGATAACTTCTCCTAGGGGATAGGTACGTATCCATTCCTTGGTCAGCAAGTCAATAACGATGAGGACGATGACAGTCAGGAGGATAAAAAGATTACGTTTATCTTTGAAAAGGTTACCTTTTTGCATTCTTTGATTCAAGAGTCTTACAGCTCATACAACGCCGTGCCTGAGGTAGAGCCTCCAGTCGGGCTGGTTCAATGGGTTTACCACAGACATCGCATTTCCCATAAGTGCCGGCTTTTATTTTAGCCAGAGCAGACTCAATTGCCATCAACTGCTCTTTGATGCCGCGCTCCAATGCTAACCGCCGCTCCAGTTCCAGACTTTCAGTGGCTTCTTCCTCGCGCTTGCCAAAAGGACTCCCCTCGCGCCGTTCCTCAGATGGACGGCCGGCAACACTCAGTTGCTCCAATTCGCCGAGCAACCGTTTTTTATCACCCTCGAGCCGTGTACGTATTTTCGCGATATCAAGCGCCACTGTAGACTCCCGCTTCCCAGATAGTTCCGCATTCAAGTAGTAAGGTAATTATACTTGAGCTTGCGCAGAATAGCAAACAAACGTCAAAAACCACCGGGCATATAACGGCAGTTGCTGTATCCGTTTAACTTATTTTACCGATGTTTTCTCTATTAAGCAAATCTATGAGCGATTCACTAATAGTTCGGTTTTCTTTGGTTGGTATTAAGACGAAAAACTCTTGTTTTCTGGTATCAGCTCTGGCTTGTACTTCGCTTCGCTTCCTCCCAGAGTTGATTCTGTTCGTCGAAAGACAGTCTACTGAAATTGACACCGCGCTGGCGGCAGATCTCTTCCATAAATTGAAACCGCTTGGAAAACTTACGGTTGGCTTCCCGCAGCGCCACCTCAAGGTCGACATCCTGCCGACGGGCAATGTTTACGAGCGTAAAAAGTAAATCGCCGAATTCCTCATTTTTACTTTCTGGGGTATCCGCCTGTGTCAGTTCCTCTACTTCTTCCGCCAGTTTTTCAATAACACCCACATCATTCTCCCAGTCGAATCCCGCCTGCGCCACACGGTGTTGAATCTCCTGACTGTAACTCAGGGCAGGCATACTTTTCGGCACGCTGGCAATAATTGATTCGTCCGCGCCCTTCTCTTCACGTTTCAGAGTCTCCCAGTTGTGGATAATCTCACCGACGTCCTTCACCTTTTGCTCACCGAAGACATGGGGATGGCGGTGTACCAGTTTTTCATTGATGGACTTAATCACATCGGACATTTTGAACTCACCGGATTCTTCTGCAATCCGCGCCTGTAAGACAATATGGAGAAGTAAATCACCTACCTCCTCACATAGCTTGTGAGCATCCCCCTCATCCAGTGTTTCCAATACTTCATAGCACTCTTGAAGAAAGCTCTCACGGAGAGAAGCATGCGTTTGCTCTTTATCCCAGGGACATCCATCAGGACCCCGCAAACAGGCGATGATTTTCTCCAGAGCAGAAAAGCGACTCAAGTCTTTAGGTAGTACCAAATTTACCCCCTTCCTGGTTACTTCGGTAGAACGGTGACTGGTAGCTGGCGTTGACCTCGCAGGAACTCTCCAGCCATCATAGCGCGTTTCCCTTCCATTTGAACACGGACCACACCCAGTATGCCCGAGCCAGTCTCTACTCCAAAAGCCACGTCGCCAGCAAGCGGCATTACCCGACCCGGCATACCTGATTGCCCATCCAGCGGCACAGCTTCGATAATTTTCAATTGTTTTCCCTGCCACCGCGTGTAACTGCCAGGCCAGGGATGATAAGCTCTCACCTGCCGCCATAGCTCCACCGCCGATCGACGCCAGTCTATTTCGCCAGCCTCCTTCTCAATCATACGTGTATAGGTCGCTTGCGCATCATCCTGTTTTCGCGGCATTACCTGCCCCTTGATCCAGCGTGGTAGAATTTCGAGTAACAACTGCGCACCTATAAGAGAGAGCTTCTCAGTCAGCGAACCCGTGGTATCCCATTCTGTGATAGACGCCTGTATCCGAACCAGAACCGGACCTGTATCCACACCCTTATCGAGCATCATGATACTGACCCCGGTAAACTCATCGCCGTTTAGGATTGCCGCTGGCACAGGTGATACCCCACGGTACCTCGGAAGAAGAGAGGGATGGATATTTAGACAACCATAGCGTGGCAACTCAAGTACAGGCGGGGGAAGAATTTGCCCGAAAGCCGCAACTACAACGACATCCGGTTTCAGTGCGCTCAGTTTGTCTCGTTCCTCATCCGATTTCAGAGTCGCAGGCTGGTAGACTGGCAATCCATACTTCAACGCAACAGCCTTCACGGGTGGTGCCACCAGAGCACGGCCTCGCCCTGCCTCCTTATCCGGCTGAGTATAGACAGCAACGACACCCGTCTCGTTGAGTATTAAGAGTTCCAGAGGTATGGCGGCAAATTCAGGCGTGCCCATAAAGACAATTCGCATTCATAACCTCCAGTCACCGCATTTTAACATCAAAATCCTGTACGAACAACCCGATGATAATAATGCGATATTCATCTACTCCTAAGCATTTTTTCTCCCTAGGTATAAGCAGATAGCACTTCAATTATCGACGAATAGGTGTACATTACGCTTTCTCATATACTTTTTACTGTCAACTGGTAAACCCAGTCTATCAATGAGAGAAATGTCAAAAAAGGAAGCATCGCAGAGCTTTTGAGTTAGAAAGAAAGAGTCTTTTACCACTAAAAACACCTGGAAGCAATCCTCAGAACCCTTGCTTTGTACAAGAAAGGCGTATTATCCTAGTTAACGTCGCTTGTTTACACCAGAGTCCACAAATAATTTTCGCCAAGCCGTATAAACGCTCGGGGGGATATTTTTTGTCTCATAACGCCTACGGCTTTGGCTTGGAATAACATATTATGAAAGTTCGGTCAGCCCAGGAAATCTGGGAAACTGCCCTGGGCGAGTTGCAGGTTGAAGTCAGTAAATCAAATTTCCACACATGGTTCAAGAAAACCACCGGCCTCAGCTTCGAAGATGGCATATTCGTGATTGGTGTACCCAATACCTTCATAGCTGAATACTTGGAAAGAAACCAGTGCTCTCTGATTGAAAGAGTCCTCGCAGGTGTCACCCGTACCGATGTGCGTCTGGAATTCCGCATCGCTGACGGCGCCCGTACACCACTGACAGCGCAAACCAATCTGCCCCTCTTCAATCCGCGCTATACATTCGACACTTTTGTTGTTGGCAACTCCAATAACCTCGCCTATGCCGCCGCCACAAAGGTTGCGGAAAGCCCCGGACAAAACTTCAACCCGCTCTTTATACACGGCGGTTCTGGTCTGGGCAAAACTCACCTGCTCCACGCCATCGGGAACTGTGCCGCCAGTAAAAACTACAACGCACTCTGCGTGAGTGCCGAACAATATACCAACGAACTCGTGACCGCTATCCGTGAAAAAACCACCGATGAGTTCCGCCATAAGTTCCGCACCGTCGACCTGCTCCTGATGGATGATATCCAGTTCTTCACCGGCAAGGAGCAGATCGAGGAAAACTTCTTCCATACCTTTAACGAATTGCACAGTAATAACCGTCAGATTGTGGTCACCAGTGACCGCCCCCCGATAGCAATGTCAACTCTGAAGGACAGACTACGCTCCCGCTTAGAGTGGGGACTTGTGGCAGACCTGCAGGCGCCTGACCTTGAGACTCGTATCGGCGTTTTGAAAGCAAAGGCACAGCGAGATGGCGTAGACCTGAAAGATGACGTGCTGGAATTCATCGCCCTCCAGATAAAAGAGAACATCCGGGTACTGGAAGGTTCACTGAACCGTGTGATTGCTTATGCAAAACTGCTCCGCACTGTGATTACGCCGGACCTCGCCGCGCGCGCCATTGATGATATCGCCAGCAAGCAGCCGAAATTAGCACCAGTGACGCCGGCTCTTATTGTGGAAACAGTTGCCAGCGCTTTCCAGATTACCCTCTCCGATATCAGAGGGCGCCATCGCGATGAAAACAACGTACTCGCCCGCCAGACAGCCATGTATTTGATGCGAGAGGAGACAGCTTGCTCTCTAGCAGACATCGGCAAGGAACTGGGAGGGCGCAGTCCGGCAACCATCAGCTATGCCTGCGAAAAAATGACCAATGCTCTCAACAACGACCCGCACCTACGGCGTCAGGTATTTAATATCCAGCAGAAGCTATACGCAACACGAAACGAATAAACCCGAGTATTATCTCTTCACTTTCCAGATAGCACCCGGTTTTTATGATAACCTATCTAGCTTTTCGATAACTCCCTGATTCAACAGACTCATTCCATCTCACTCCAAGAAATCAGGCACTACAGATTTAACCTCTAACACACATAGCCCTGCGTTATTATTAATAATGTCGTATTTCCCTAAACAAACATATAAAATAAGTAATAGGGATTATAGTATTCTTACAAAGACAATGTTTGATGTAATAAGTATTGGAGAGCAGGGTGGTAAAGGCGGAACTGGTGCTGTCAGCTTTCGCAGGGAGAAGTTTGTGCCCTTTGGAGGTCCGGATGGAGGGGATGGGGGAAATGGTGGTAATGTCATAATCAGAGTAGACCCAGCGGTGACTAGCTTTAAAGAGTTCAGACAAAAAGGGTGGTACCGTGCTAAAGATGGCGAGAATGGGAATGGACAGAAGAAATCGGGAAAGCGGGGGGAAGACCTGGTAATAAAGGTGCCGGTAGGTACGGTGGTGTATGAAGAAGGTACAGAAGGAAGTAGAGTTTTACTTGCGGACTTGTCGGGTGTGAATGAAGCCGTTATGGTTGCTAAGGGGGGGGGGGGAGGTTGGGGAAATGTCCATTATGCCACTTCGACCAACCAGACACCGCGGCTTGCTCAGGTGGGAGAAGCAGGAGAAAAGAAGTCGCTGGTGCTAGAGTTGCGGCTTATTGCAGATGTTGGTATTATCGGCTATCCGAACGTGGGTAAGTCTTCTCTTCTTGCCGCCGCATCCGCTGCCAAGCCAAGAATTGCTGATTACCCCTTCACTACTAAAGAGCCGGAATTGGGAGTGGTGATGGTCGGACACAACCCCTTTGTTCTTGCCGAGATTCCGGGTCTGATTGAGGGTGCACACCAAGGTAAGGGACTGGGTCATGATTTTCTCCGGCACAGTACCCGCACAAAAGTATTTATTCATCTTATCGATGGCAGTTCGGAATCGCCTGTAGAGGATATGATAAAGGTTAATAATGAACTGAGTCTCTATGACCCGTCGCTGGCAAAGAAACCCCAGATTGTGGTCGTCAATAAAGTCGACCTGCCCGAAGTTCGAGAGAGGATAGAGGACATTAGAGAGGACTTCACTTGGATAGGGGCAAAGGTGCAGTTTGTTTCTGCGGCAACTGGTGAAGGTGTCAGGGATTTAATGAAAGCGGCTTATGAGTTATTGAAAAAGGTGAAAGTGAGTCGAGAAGCAGTAGAGCCGAAGGTTTTTCATCCCCAGCCGAAGCGACGTGTTACTGAAATAGGCAAGGAGGGCAATGTCTTCGTAATTAACGCGCCGGATATTGAAAGAATTATTATGCGAGTAGATATGAACGACCCAACCATTCGCTGGCAAGTTCGCGGGTATTTGATGAGGAAAGGTATAGGGAGAGAATTAGAAAAAGCCGGCATAAAAGGAGGCGATGAGGTACGCTGTGGTAATGCTGAATGGGAGTGGTGATAAATATAAAGTAGGTATTCTCGGGGGCACTTTCGACCCGGTGCATAATGCCCATCTGGCAATCGTTGACGAAGCCAGATTGCAACTGGAACTTGATGAGGTTGTCTTTGTGCCGGCAGGTCAGCCGTGGATGAAATCCGACCGTGTTATCACTGCCGCAGAACACCGTGTAGCGATGTTGCGCCTTGCCATCGCCGATAAGTACGGCTTTCGTTTGTCCACGATGGAAATCGATCGCCCCGGTCCTTCTTACACAGTAGATACGCTGAAGAAACTGTCTAATGAGTTTGTAGAATTGGCAGAATTATTTTTCATTATAGGCTGGGACAGCTTACCTTATTTACCAAGATGGAAAGAACCTGAACACATTATTGAACTCTGTCACCTGGTAGCGCTACCACGTCCCGGCTACTCTCTCCCTGACCTTGACGCTCTTGATAAAAAAGTCCCTGGTCTGTTGCGGCGGATTATCATTCTGGAACGACCGCAGATAGATATCAGCGCTACAGAAATCAGAGAACGAGTAGCAAAGGGACTAGACATCAGTAAACTAGTACCGCAGGCGGTGGCAGAATATATCAGGGAGAAGGGGCTGTACCGTGGGTGAATTTATCCCGGGTCTCGTATTGGCAGAGCTATTTTATAAAGAAGCTGTGCGTCCAATACTATCTAAGCATTTTCTCCGATTCCGCTATTCAGCGGCGCTCATCGGCCATGGTTCCGAAGTACTTGGTTTTGATACCCAGCGCTCTACCGACCATCATTGGGGTCCACGCGTCCAGTTATTCCTGCGTATTGAAGACTACGCACAATACAGGCATAAGTTAAAAGAAATCATGAGCAGGGAGTTACCCGTCAATTTCAAAGGCTATCCCACTAACTGGGGTAAGCCTGACAAAAAAGACAAGGGTGTCCAAAAATTAATAGAAATAGAATCAGGTCCGGTCAACCATCGTGTGGAAATTCTAACGGTAAAGTCGTTCGTAAAGAACCTACTCGGAGTAGACCCTTATCAGGAATTAGATGTTCTTGACTGGCTTACCTTCCCCCAGCAGGAATTGTTGTGTCTTACAGCCGGCGAGGTTTTTCATGATAGCCTGGACCTACGGCAGGTACGTGCCAAGTTCAAGTACTTCCCAGAGGATGTCTGGCTATTTATCCTCGCTTCACAGTGGATGAAAATATCTCAGGAAGAGGCTTTCCCCGGACGCTGTGCAGAAGTAGGTGATGACATCGGTTCGATAATAATCACCGCTAGGCTCGTCAGGGAGTTGATACGGTTGTGCTTTATACTGGAGAAAACCTACATACCCTATAGCAAGTGGCTTGGTGCAGCCTTTTCACGGTTAAAATGTTCTCAGCATTTGGCACCGCTATTTCTCAAGGCGTTATCAGCGGACTCATGGAAGGAAAGAGAGGCACTCTTGTCCCTTGCCTATGAAGCTGTCGGAAATCTCCATAACTCTCTGGGAATCACTGAACACATTGAAGCTAAAGTCACGCAATTTCACAGCAGGCAATTTCTAGTATTGAATGCCGAGCGATTTGCTAGAGCCACAATGGCTGTGGTTAGGGATGATAGGCTGAAAGCGATCGGGTTGAATATCGGTTCAGTTGACCAGTTCGACGGCTCAGATGCGACCACAAATCCGCGATTGACGCGCCGGATGAAAGCTCTGTTTGAATAGACGGTAGACTTTTTATGGATTCCCGCCTGCGTGGGAATGACAAAGAAAACTATATGTCTAAATTCTCAACGCTCTTAGCGAGTGAAGAGTTTGCAGCGCAACTAACTGTTATTTATCCGGTAATATACTTCCGGTGGTCGTGGTAGTGGTTGGCGCCGTCCAAATAAACTACCTTGACCATCTCCTCAGTCCAGAGTTCCGGTGGCATTGACTTGATAATCTTCACTCGCCGTTTAAACTCTTCCTGAGCGCGGGTGCGGGCTTCTGCGAGAGTGAGTTTGCTATCTTCTTTTTGCCAACGGTGGTTAATTTCATCAACCTGGCTTTCTTCGATGAATGGAGGTTTCTTACCTGTGCCCGCTAATTCCATATATTCGCTGGAGTGAGACAACCAGCGCGCCATATGCGCGTAAACGTCGCGGCTGTTCCAAGCTGTTGCGCCACTACCGTGAACGGTCCCGGTGGGGAGCGCATTCAAAATAGCAGATATTTCGGCCGATTCCATACCGTACACCCAATTAGATGGATTCCCGAACAGGTCGGGAATGACAATAGTGTGCGCGCTTAAATATCCAGGTTCTTTACGTTCTTGGCGTTTGCCTGAATAAAAGCTTTACGTGGTGGTACTTCATCACCCATTAGCATCTGGAAAACCTGATCGGCCTTTGCTGCGTCCTCTACATTAACTTCGAGCAGGGTGCGGGTGGCGGGGTTCATGGTGGTTTCCCACAACTGCACGGCATTCATTTCACCCAGACCCTTGTACCGTTGAATCTCTACTTTACGCTCTTTAATTCCGGATAACACCTGGTCTTTCTCGGTGTCGGAGAAGACCCAGCGCTCTTCTTTGTTGGTCTTAACACGGTAGAGCGGTGGTTGGGCGATGAAGAGGTGTTTTTCATTAATCAAACGGCTCATATGGCGGAAAAAGAAAGTCAAAAGCAATGTGCGGATATGCGCCCCGTCCACATCGGCATCCGTCATCAGGATGACCTTGTGGTAGCGGAGGCGGGTGGGATCGAAGTCCTCATCGATACCGGCACCGACGGCGGTGATAATAGCGCGGATTTCTGCCACTCCCAACATCTTATCAGGTGAGGCTTTTTCCACGTTGAGAATCTTACCGCGCAGGGGTAAAATTGCCTGAAAACGCCGTTCTCTACCCTGTTTAGCAGAGCCTCCGGCAGAATCACCCTCGACGAGGTACAGCTCGCAGAGGTTCGGGTCTTTTTCAGAACAATCCGCCAGTTTACCGGGTAGCGTGCCGCCATCTAGGCTGTTCTTTCTTACAACCAAGTCGCGGGCTTTGCGGGCGGCTTCCCGGGCGCGCGCGGATAGAAGACACTTGTCGATAATGGCGCGGGCATCATCCGGGTGCTCTTCCAGATAAAGCCCCAGTCCTTCGCTGACGACACTGTCTACGGCACTCTTGGCTTCGGCGTTACCGAGCTTGCCCTTGGTCTGCCCTTCAAACTGAGGTTCGGATATTTTAACACTGACAACGGCGGTCAAACCCTCGCGGACGTCATCGCCGCTGAGGTTGGGGTCATTTTCCTTGAGCAATTTGGCTTTGCGGGCGTAGTCGTTTAACACACGCGTCAGCGCCGTGCGGAAACCGGTGAGGTGGGTGCCGCCATCGACTGTGTTTATGCAGTTGGCGAAGCTGAATATAGACTCGGAGAAGCCATCGTTGTACTGGAGCGAGGCTTCAACCATGGTGCCGTTCGATTGGTTAGCGATGAAAATGGGTTGTTTGTGAATGACCGGGCGACTGTGATTCAACTGCCGTACGAAACTGTTGATACCACCCTCAAAATAGAAGGTCAGTTCACGGTCGTGTTCGGCATCACGGAAATAGATTTCTAATCCCCGGTTCAGGTAGGCGACCTCGCGCAGACGTTCAACAAGGGTATCGAAGTCGTAGCGGGCGTTATCGAATATCTCTTCATCGGCACTGAAGGTGGTAATCGTGCCGGTGCCTTTTGACTTGCCGATAACCTTCACGTCTGCTTTGGGGATACCCCGGTCGTACTCCTGATAGTACAGCTTGCCATCACGTTTCACGCTGACGCTCATCTTGGAGGAGAGGGCATTCACTACTGACGCGCCGACACCATGCAGACCGCCAGAGACCTGGTAAATCTTGCCGCCGAACTTGGCGCCGGCATGGAGCACCGTCATTACGGTTTCCAGGGCGGATTTGCCGGTAGTTGGGTGAATCTCTACCGGTATGCCGCGGCCATTATCTTCCACGGTTACCGAATTATCTTCGTTGATGATTATCTTGATGAGGGTGCAATAGCCGCCCATCGCCTCGTCAACGCTGTTGTAGACGATTTCGTAAACCAGGTGGTGCAAGCCGCGCTGGTCGGTACTGCCGATGTACATGCCCGGGCGTCGGCGCACAGCTTCACGCCCGCCAAGCACCTGGATGGACTTAGCGTCATAATTATCAGCGCCATTAGCGCCATTATTCAACGGTTGATTGGCGAGACGGTCCTGAATCATAGAAGGTTGACACTCCACGAGCGAGATGCAACTTTAGACACAAACAGATGGTGAGGACGAACAGGCTCGATGACGTTGGTATATGTCGAAGGAGCAATCTCTGCTCTCATTATAAATTGATTATAGCACAAATTAGCTTCAAATGGAAGCTGGTTAAGAAAAATAGAGTGGAAGCTACCTGAGTAATGCCGCTAGTTCTTTGGTACTGACAGTGCTCTGCTTGGAAGTTGCCATGTCACGAAGGATGACGGTCGCGGTTTTTACCTCCTCCTCGCCGATGATGGCAGCCCTTGGGATTTTAAGGTTATTTGCCTGGCGGAGTTGAGCTTTAAGACTCTTGGCTGAGGTTGCTTCGATTACGGCAATACCACCACGCCGTAACTGTGCCGCAAGTATAAAAGCTTCTTCACGGGCGGCGTCACCTACATAAGCGATAAAGACCTGTGGGGAGGGGAGTGATGGTACGGCAATTCCTTCTTTTTTCAGGTTGATAATGATTCTTTCGAGACCGATGCCGAAACCGATGCCGGGTGTCGGTTTGCCGCCCAGGGTCTCAATCAAGCCGTCGTATCTTCCGCCGCCGCAGATGGTGCTCTGTGCTCTCTGGTCCTCCGGCTGGATTTCAAATACCGTCCGTGTGTAGTAATCAAAGCCCCGGACAAGGTAGTGGTTCACTTCGCAGGGAATATTGAGCATCTGCAAGTAATCTTTAAGCTTCTGGAAGTGCTCGGTGCAGGGGGCACAGAGATAATCAATATTCTTGGGGGCTTCCGCCGCTATTTTCTGGCAGGCGGGTTGTTTGCAATCGAGCAAGCGCAGGACATTCCGCTCCAGCCTGATTTTGCAGTCGGGGCACAGCTCGTTGACATAGCCCGCATAGAAGGCTCTCAGTTTCTTGAGGTAGTCAGGCCGGCATTGTGGACAGCCGATGCTGTTGATGAAGAGAAGAAGCTTCTGCAGTCCCAGTGATTTCAGGAACTGCCATGCCATATCGATGACCTCAGCATCCAGAGAGGCATCTGCCTCCCCGATTGCCTCCGCCCCGAACTGATAGTGCTGACGGTAGCGCCCTGCCTGCGGTCGTTCGTAGCGGAAGATGGGAGAAATATAGTAAAGCTTCACCGGTTGGGGCAGGTTGTTATATCCATGTTCCAGGTAGGCACGGCAGACAGAGGGCGTCCCCTCCGGTTTCAGGGTCAGGCTGTTACCGCTCCGGTCCTCGAAAGAATACATCTCTTTCTGTACGATATCGGTGGTCTCGCCGGTGCCTTTGATGAAAAGCCGGGTGTCTTCGAAAATGGGCGGGTCGATGCGCTCATAGCCGTAAAGCTGGCAGATGCGGGCGGCTTTCTGCTCAAGGAACCGCCAGTAGGCTTGTTCTTCCGGCAGGATGTCAGCCGTGCCGCGCGGTGCTGTGTACAAAGTCATTAACTCCTGTCTAAACGCTAGGATACTGTATTTACGGGTGGGTTGTAAAGAGCCACACCCTAGTCCTGTACTGGATAGTCATTACCGCTGGGTATTCTGAATAAAAACCCTTCCTTACAGGAGATTACTACTCCAGATTTTCATCAGGGTCGCAATGACAATTCTGTCTCCTTGAGCTATACTGAATTTACAATAAGGTGTTGTGAGGCGGGAGTTGTGACGGTCAATGAGCTTATAGAAAAGGCGCAGGCGTATCTTCCCCAGGAAAAGGTCGCTATTATCCAGCGCGCCTATGAATTTGCCCGTGAAGCCCACGAAGGGCAGGTCAGAAAATCGGGCGAACCCTATATCGAGCACCCCCTCCAGGTAGCTCTTATCCTGGTCGGGCTTCAGCTCGATGCCAGTTCTCTCGCCGCCGCTCTCCTCCATGATGTCGAAGAAAATAGCGGTGTTGCCAATAGCGAACTAATCGAAAAATTCGGTCCCGAAATTGCGAAACTGGTGGATGCCGCTACTAAACTCGGTAAAATTTCTCTCGCTACACCGGAGGAATCCACAAAACGTGGTGGTGCTCTTGCTAGCGCGGGGCAGGCGGAGAACCTGCGCAAGATGCTCGTGGCAATGGCAGAAGACCTCCGGGTGGTTTTCATCAAGCTGGCGGACCGCCTGCATAATATGCGCACTCTTCATGCCCTGAATCCGGAACAACAGCAGAGAATCGCCCACGAAACAATGGAAATCTACGCGCCTCTGGCACACCGGCTCGGCATCTGGGAGTTGAAATGGGAACTGGAAGACCTTTCCTTTCGCTACCTTGAACCGAAAAAGTACCGTGAGATTGCCGATCGTCTGGTAGCTAAGCGTGCCGACCGCGAGCAATTTGTCGACAGGGTCAGTCAACAGTTGACGCAGGAGTTCGAAAAGGTTGGCTTAAAGGCAGAGGTCTCCGGTCGTGCCAAGCACATCTACAGCATTTACCAGAAAATGGAAAGATATGAGCAAATGGGCAAGGATTTTGATGATATCCACGACCTGCTTGCCCTCCGTGTTGTGGCCGATACCATCCCTGATTGTTATACCGCCCTTGGTATCGTGCATACCCTCTGGCATCCCCTCCCGGAACACTTCGATGATTACATCGCCAACCCTAAAATGAACGGCTATCAATCGCTCCATACTACAGTTATGTGTGAACGCACTGTTCCTCTTGAAGTCCAGATACGTACCCGTGAGATGCACCACATCGCTGAATACGGTTTCGCTGTGCACTGGGGTTACAAAGAGGGTGGCAAACCGGACAAGGGTTTCGAGGAAGGGATTGGGTGGTTGCGTCAGTTAGTGGACTGGCACCGTGAGTTGAGTGGCGCGGAGGAGTTCCTGGAATCGGTACGGACGGATGTTTTCGGCGACCAGGTTTTTGTATACACTCCCAAGGGCGAGGTGAAGGATTTGCCGAAAGGAGCGACCCCGCTCGATTTTGCCTACCGTGTTCACACTGAGCTCGGCAATCGGTGTATCGGCGCGAAGGTGAATGGTCGGTTGATGCCGCTCAGCCATCAGCTGGAAAATGGTGACATCGTAGAAATTCTGACGAGCAAAAGCCCGCGCGCGCCGAGCCGCGACTGGTTGAATCCTGAGCTTGGTTTTGTGAAAACAACGCACGCCCGCACCAAAATACGCCAGTGGTTCACCAAACAGGAGAAAACGGAGAACATCGAGCGCGGACGGGAAATCTTGGAGAAGTTCATGCGTAGCCTCGGTCTTAAATTCACCGAACGCATCAACCTTGCCGAGCTCTTCAATTACGAGACGCTTGATGAGTTTTACGCCGTCCTCGGTTACGGTGGCATCACCACCCAGCAAATTGCCGCCAAACTTACCGCCGAACCGGAACCAGAGGTCAAGATTCCTGAGACGGCTCCGGTCGTTAAAAAACCACCGCCGCTTATTAAGGTACTCGGTGTGGGGGATATGCTCACCAATCTAGCGCAATGTTGCAATCCTGTGCCCGGAGATGAGATAATCGGATTTGTGACACGCAGTCGCGGTGTCAGCGTTCACCGTAAAGACTGTGCGAACGTTATCAACGAAGAAGAGAAGGAAAGGCTGGTTCCCGTTCAATGGGGGCATAGTGACCGCACTTACCTTGTGAGTGTCGAAGTGGAAGCCTGGGATAGAGTGGGACTAGCAAGGGATATCACCGCCATGGTGGCGGCGGAAAAGGTAAATATCGCCAGTATGACGGTCTCCAACCGGGTTGACCAGAAGACATACTTCGTACTCACGATGGATATTGAGGACCTGTCTCAATTGAGCCGGATGCTGGGTAGGATTGAGGGCGTAAAAGGGGTCATCAGTGCTGCCCGGGCAGGAGAGTCTGCCCCAACCAGACCCAATTCTCAGAATTAGCATAGAATTATTTACCCGAGTGGGTTTTAAACAGGAGGTAGAGATTGCCGAATATAGCATCTTCAAAACGACAAATCAGGACTGACGCACGGCGGACATTACGGAATAAGAATGTGCGTACCCGCGTTAAGACCGATATCGGGAAGGCGGAACGACTCATCGCCGCCGGAAAGCTGGATGAAGCGCAGAAAGCCGTCGCCGCCGCAGCCAGCCAGCTTGATAAAGCCGGCGTAAAAGGAGTTCTTCACTCCAATAATACGGCACGACGCAAGGCGCGTCTGGTTGCTAAGCTGAACAAAGCAAAGGGCGCCAAACCAGCGACAAAATAGGTTTTGGTTTCCAGTTCCAGAGAAAAACGGAGGGGCTTGTTTTTCAAGCCCCTTTTTGTGTCCCCTCTATTCAAAAACCTGTCATTCCCGACTTGATCGGGAATCCAATCTCCACGTCCGCCGAGATTCATTCGCTTCGCTCAGAATGACAATGGGAAATGAACAAGCCAGAGTTTACCACGTCTGCCGTACGGAGATGGGATAGTATGAGTAGGGTTCCTTGATACTTGTTACTTGGAATTTCTGTCCGGTCAGTGTCCCTTGATAAAATCCATCAGGCTGGTCGATTTGGCGATTACGGTAATGCCTGTGCTCGCAAACTTAATGGCTATAATAATTCCCACCACCAGCGACCAGACGACAAAGAGACCGGAATGTATGCTCAACCAGCCGAGGAACGGCAGAGCCACCAGTCCCAGCCCCATAGATAGCGCCACATTCCGGGTAAGAAGCAGTGGTAGGGCGACAATTCCACCGAAGATAGCCAGTTCCAGCAGATAGCCATATAGCGGCATTATCATTACCAGCACTCCGACCGTGGCGCCCATGCCCTTACCGCCGCTGAACTTCAGCCAGGGCATCCAGTTGTGCCCCAATACCACGCCGACTGCCGCTATCAGGACAAAGGGCTTATCCATGTTGAGCACGTAGTGGGTGATGGCAACTGTCGCGGCGCCTTTGCCGATATCGATGATGGTGACAGCAATCGCCGCCCAGATGCCGACTTCTTTGAAGGTATTCAAACCGCCGACATTCCCGCCCCCGAGTTTGCGGATATCCTTGCCTGTCTTCCATTTGGTTAAGAGATAGGCTGTAGGAAAGGAACCAAGCACATACCCGATGAGCAGAGCCACCAGCCCTGTTACGAAGTCGTTGACAATCATGCCAGCCTCCTGAGTCTATTACTTTTTATAGACCGGGGTGCACCACGAAGAGTACTTCGCGTTTTTATTCACAATGATGTCAGCGTAGAGCTTCTGCAGTTTTTTAGTGACTTGCCCGATTTCACCACCGGCGATTTTACGGCGGTCAATCTCCGCCACCGGTGTGATATGCGCGGCGGTACCCGTCAGGAAGATTTCTTCAGCGGCATATAGTTCGATTCGGTCGACATGGCGTTCGATTGTATCGATGCCGAGCTCGTTCTTCGCCAGCTGGATGACGGTATTGCGTGTAATACCGATGAGGGGACCGTCCGAGCCCGGTGGGGTGAAGAGCTTGCTGTTTTTCATCAAGAAGATGTTTTCCCCACTCCCCTCAGCCACATAACCGTCGGCATTGAGCATTATAGCTTCGTCAAAGCCGCCGGAGACAGCTTCCGTCTTGGCAAGGGCATTAGTCACGTAAAGCCCGGTGAGTTTTTGCCGGGGGACTTCCTTGGGAAAACGCCATGAGGAAACGACACAGCGGGCGCGGTCGGTATCCAGATATGGTCCCCAGGGGAATACAAATACAAGGAAGTCCGCCTCAAGATTATGCAGGCGTACGCCCAGAGCTTCACTGCTCTTGTAAGCCAGGGGGCGCACGTAGATGTCCTCTTCGAATGCGCTTTTTGCCGTGACCTTGACCGTAATATCGCACAGTTCATCCAGACTGTAGGGCAGGTCGATGTTCAGAATTTGACACCCGTTGAGCATGCGCTCGTAGTGCTCCTTGAGACGGAAGAGGTAGAGCTGGCGGCGCTGTTTGTTCCAGTTTCCCCGGATGCCCTCAAAAACGCCCGTGCCGTAGTGCATGAAGTTGGTCATGACATTAACGTTTGCCTGTTCCAGCGGGATAATCTTTTTCTTAAAATAGGCGTATGACGGCATCGTAATACTCCTTTATATAGTTGGGCATTATGAGATGGTGAGTGTACATAAGAGTGTAAAGCAGTAAGAAGGTAGCTGTCAATGGTACATAGCGGAGCGGTTTAAGGAAGTGATGGCGGGGAAGTGAGAGATACGGGCTTGCTGATGAGAGAAGAAATGTATATACCCCTGATTCATCATTATGTTGATTTATCTATCAAAAAGAGGTACATTATGGTTAATTTCATATAGGAAAGGAGTAAATAATATGGAAAACAATACGATCCTTAAAGAATATGACGAAAAACATATTGTCAATGATGAATTCACTAATGCCTCCAAAAAATTATTGATCGATCTTCTAGATCAATATAACATCCGAGTTCACTTCGTCGATTCACGTTTAAAAGGGAAAAAAAGCTTAGAGCGGAAACTTACTTCAAATGTTGGTAAATACAAAACTATTGAACATGTTCCTGATATTTGCGGACTTCGAATTATAACTTACTATCCCGACGAAATTGACACTGTATCATCTTTGATAAAGAATGAATTTGATGTAGATCCAAAACGCTCTTCTGATAAAAGGGCTTTGATAGCTCCAGACCGCTTTGGGTATATCTCGGTACATTTCGTAGTAAAATTATCCAAATCAAGGCTCGATCTCGCAGAATATCGCCGATTTTCTCAATGCCAAGCAGAAATTCAAGTGCGCTCTATACTTCAACATGCGTGGGCTGAAATTGAACACGACTTGGGTTATAAACCTGATTCAACTGTACCCCCATTGATCAGACGTCGTTTTTCTAGACTAGCAAGTCTTCTTGAAATTGCCGATGATGAATTTATGAAAATACGAGACGATCTTAATGATTATGAGAAACATGTTGAAGATAAAATAAGAACCTCGCCAACTAAGGTGCCTCTTAATCCAACGTCCATAAAAATTTATATGAATTCAAGTAAAATTATACGAACGATAAATAGTGATATTGAAAGAACCACCCATGTCGTTTTAAAGAAAAAATTTAGTACCATAGATGTTCCTAGTATCATTTCACGCCATGAAATAAGTTATTTACGTTACGTGGGTTTGAAGACAATAGCTGATGTCGATTCTGCCTTAAAAACTCATAGAAAGCTGTTAGTCCGTATCGCTAAGAAACTTATGCGACCTCCATCAGATAGATCTGATAAGGGTGGATGGGGAACCGACATTTGTGTTCTTTATCTTGCATATGCAATTCTAGTTGATGAAGGTTCACTGAATAGCATAAATAAATTCTTTAAGAAATTTATGGATGGTCCTGACTCAAAATTCGCTCGTCTCTTACTAAACGCCCGACAGAAATCAATTTAAAACCGTTATTAATCTGTACTTTGTAACCATATTTCGCTAACGGATTTGCTAACGAACTTTTCACTGCGAAAAAACATCGATCGTTATTGACAGGTACATTCCGAAGCTAAGCTACCAACCAAAAAGTAAGTGAAACCTATTAAGGGAAAGCGAGGACAATAAAAAGGGGAGAGCGTGATACTCTCCCCTTCGTGTTTGTGTCGTTAAACTAAGGGAAATCAGCCGGATTGAGGAAGAAGGCTTATCCTTTCCTTTCGGGTTTATCAGCTTTCTCCGCCTTCTCAGCGGGTTCCTTCTTACCCTTTGCCTCTTCGCCTTCCGCCGGGGTTTCACCCTCAGCTTCACCCTCAACTTCCTCTTCAGCCTTCGGTTTCTCGATTACCTTCTCTACCACCTCGATAGCGATTCTGGCGACCACGACACCCGGGTCATTCAGAATGGTCACTTCTTTGGGGACCTGGATGTCTTTGACACGTATCATCAGGTCGGCAGTCACGAGCGGTGAGACGTCTACTGCGATGGTGCTGGGGATTTTCGCTGGCAGACATTCGATGGTGAGTTCATTCAGTTCCTGGACAAGGGTGTTGCCCTTCGCCTTGGCGGCTTCAGATTCGCCTATAAGGATGATGGGCACGTTGACCTTGATGTTTTCGGAAAGCTGTACCTGATAGAAGTCCACGTGGAGAACTTCGTCCTTCAATGAATCTATCTGCACTTCGCGTACCATGACGGTTCTAGGGTTCTTTTCACGACCGATGTGCAGGCTGATGAGCTTGGTGCGTCCGGCTTCCCCCAGTGTGCGCTTGAGACTGGGAGTATCCACCTGGATAGACACCGATTCAACTTCCGGACCAAACAGATGCGCGGGAGTAATGCCCTGACGGCGTAATTCTTTTACCTTCTTGCCCTCAATGTGGCGTTTTGTCGCTTTTAATTCTACCGTAGTCATTGGTGATTCCTCCGTGTAAATGATACAACAAACTATATTAAACCATATTTGGGGAAAGATTGGTACTCTGGAGCGCGGAGGTTAAGTTAAAAGTCATAAGTCAAAGCTCAAAACCGTAGCTAATAACCCAGTTTTGGTATTTAAGCTTTGAAATTTGACTTAGGTTATAATCTGTCCGCCGTCAACCTGTATAGTCTGCCCTGTAATATAGGATGATTCCGGTGAGGCAAGGAAAAGCACCGTTTGAGCGGTCTCTTCTGCCCTGCCCTGTCGCCGTATGGGTATCCTCTCCACGGAGGCTTTACGGCTCTCCGTTTGTATGCCTGCCGTCATCGGTGTGTCCATCAAACCCGGGGCGACGCAGTTGACCCTGATATTATCTTTAGCATACCCGCCGGCGAGACACCGGGTCAGTGCCACCACGCCCGCTTTGGAAACCGCATAAGCGTAGGTAGGATATGAATAATATGCCGCCATCGAAGCGTTGTTCACGATTGTGCCCCCGCCGCCTTTTATCATTTCGGGGATGGCATATTTGCAGACAAACAGGATACTTTTGAGGTTGACGTTCATAACAGTGTCCCACTCTTTTTCCGTGACCGTAAGACCTCTCCCGCCGGAGCCGATACCGACGTTGTTGAAGAGCACATCAATTTTGCCGTATTTAGCAATCGTTTCATCCACCAGGCGTTTTGCATCCATTTCTTTCGAGACATCCGCCTGGATAGCAATAGCTTCTCCGCCGTCTTTACTGATTAGCCCCACGGTCTCTTTCGCGGCATCAAGATTGCGGTCGACGGCAACCACTCTTGCGCCTTCTTTAGCAAACAGTATTGCAGTGGCTTTCCCGTTACCCATCCCGGGCCTTATCGAACCGGCGCCAACCACAATGGCTATCTTATCCTTCAACCTCATTACCAGATACCTCCATAAAGAATTATATGACCCTTAAAGTGTGAGGATATTTTCGCACAAAGAGGAATGATTGGCAATGGGTGATAGATGCCAGCTTCAATTCGGGCATACGTTTGTACGTTAGGGTAAGACCGGAAATCGCGGGTGCGCTGGTTAACCCCTTATCAGGTAGCTTATGGCATTTCCGATAGTTGTCTCACTGCGGAATGAGATAATGATATACACAAGGTTCCAGCTATCGATCCCCGTCTGCATATCTATATGGGCTGATGTATCCCCTGGTGATAAGAGGTGGCTCGCCCATGTTATGTAGAAAGTATCAACATCGACTCCCTCAGCGGACATTCCCAGGGACATGCCATTCCAGACGTTATTAATATCGCCAGTGCCGTCCGGTAATGTCGTGCCCTTAAAAGCCAGGTAGTCGCCGGTATACCAAACATCTCCTTCGCCCACAAAGGCAGTCAGTTTAGCTGCAATAGTTTCACCAGTCACGGGTGTGGGTACCAGGAAACCGCTAATTGTACCCCCGGGTTGCCCATCATGGTCAAAGTCAAGATTTTGGTCATTATCACAGTAGCTGAAGGTATCATAACGGTAAAGTTGATGCCCCTTGGTTTCAGCACTCGAATAAATAATCACCAGCGACCAGCCGGCATAAGCCCATTCGTTATTAGCCGTCGACGTCGCGTACACATCGCCGACGGTATACGTTCCGTTACCAGGGTGGTTGGTGGCAGGGTTTGGTGACTTGGCGCTAAAAGCCTTAACTAATTCTGTGACATTCTTTTTTGATGAATACGAATAGCCGTTCGGCTTGCCGCCAGTGATGTTGGGCATAATCTGACAGGTGTCTACCTCCAGAGTCCCGGTGCCCTTGGTCGGAACTCCGTCTTCGAAATAAACTTGACTGCCATCAATATAGAAAGTAACTGACTCATCGGCGCACACTGTCGGTGATTCAACGATAACTTGGATATTATCCAGGCAGGCTTCTTCATCCGGTCCTGTGTCCTGAAAACCCATAATATAGAACCGCAGGAGAAATTGCCCGGTACGATATGCGACTGGAACCTCATATGTCTTTTTCAAACGTGAGCTGCCGATATCATCCTGAAACGCTAGAATATTTGCGCTCCAGGTGTTACCTCCATCGCCGGAAAATGCAAAGTAAAGTCGGTCTGTATTCTCAAGGTCGCCATTCTCCCATTGCTCCCATGATACGATTACCTTTTCTCCCGCATCACAATATTCACTCAGGTTAATAGCCTTTGCCTTCTTTATTGTGAGGTATCTTGTATCGTCGTTACCGGAAGAATAATGAGACTTGAAGTACTTGTCCCCCCCTCCACCAGCTACGTTCCAGGCACTGCCCGAAATCCATAAACCGAAATCTTTGCAGGTATCATCGAACGGCGGCGTGGGTAATATCCAACCTGACCAATACAGATATGCGGCTTTCACTATTGCATCCGCCGGTATATCACTTACTGTCGCATAGCTACTACTGAGAAGCGTTTCCCGTCGCTTATCACCATTGGTATCAAGCATCAGGCTATTGCCGATAGCCTTATAATCACCTGAAACTGCCGAGCCTAATTCGCGTATCGCAGTGCTGGCAAGGTAAGCCTCTACTTGAACAGTATCAGCCGTGGCAGTAATGTGGTAGATGCGGGTATCTGCATCCCATGCGTAAGTAACTGCTTCACTACCGCCTTGCGTAAGGTCAAGATTTGTATTTATCCAGGCTACAGCCGCCGGATTTAAATCAACGGGTCCGGTAAATTGGAACGTAATCTTGCTAACCATTGGAGTATCTTCGGGATTAACACCCGGGAATGGGTCCATTGTGGGACTAGATCCCTCATCCCCGGCGAATGGATAATCGCCCAGAGTCCATATGATTGCCTCTCCGCCTGCATGTTCTGAGATTGCAGGTGCATCACAGTAGTCCCCATCCTCAAGGTTAGAAGATTCGGCGACATAGTGAAAACCTGTGGGTAACCAGACACCAATCTGGTTCACTCTCATTACATCGCCTTGTGATGGATAGTACTGCAGTTTGATTTCGAAAGTGTTCGATGCTGACACACTTCCGGTTACGATGACCTTTGGTGATGTAGCTGGGGGTATACCTTCAATGACGCGTTGGGCATTGGTAGAGTCCGGAGGGGTTAGACCTTGAGGAATCCATACATTCTGTACTGTATTTTCGACGAGGCAGTCATTTACTGTTTCGGGCAGGTTGTAGTTCCAGGTGGAAGTATAGTTATATGGACTATAACCGACTAGGGCGGTAGCCAGGTGGTCATATTTGATTTGCCAGTAGCCGTCCTCGATTCCGGCATCCGCGGCGTAGAGCTGTTCTGCCTTCCCCTCGTATACCTGACCCGTACGAAGTCCGGTGCTCATATATCCCAAAAGAGGAGCAATTATCAGACTCCCTACCATCATCAGGACAAGGACAAGCACTAATGAGTATCCTGTCTCACCCCGATTAACAAAAATGGATGTTTTTTTTGTTTTGTGCATAATTCTCTCCCTCATGAGCCGGACCTGGGGATAGCCTCAACTATCCGGGTTTCGCTTGCCGGTTTTGCACCTTCAACGGTGCTGGTAATGCTGACAGTAACTTCATCACCTGAGTAAGGAATAGGTGAAACACTAAACGAAGTTACATCTTGAGCGACTATTGTGTGGTTTCCGGCGGAATAATCGCGTGTCAAATTTCCATCGCTCAAAGTGTAAGAGACTTGATATGTATTATTGTCCCAATCCACCCAGGTCAATCTCAAGACTTCATCTGCAGCTAGGGCGTCGGTCTGGATAACTTGAGCCATTTGTATATCACGGGATATATAGTGCAGTGCGTTCTCTACCTGCTTGATAGCAGTCATTTGAGCTTTAGCATGTGCGTCGTTTGCCCAGATCTGGTAGGTAACTGTGGTGACTGCGCCAGCAATAATCGCTGCAATCCCTATCGCAATCAATAACTCGACCAGGGTTATTCCTTGCTGATTCCGGCAAAAATTAGGTTGTCGGTTTTTCATCATCATCTCACCTTATATCCCGATAAGCTCAGTATTTCTCTACCGCGATGATGGATTGTTACCGTTACCTCCTGAATATCAACATCTCTTGAAAGAATTGGCTCTACGTTAATGGAAACAGAATAACCAGCATACTCTGCTGGTATTTCGGCCGGTGAATATGCAGGAGCAAAGGTTAGCCCCTTGGTGTATTCTATCTGGCTTTCCGCCAGGTTTTTGGCTGTTTCACGCTCGTCGGCTGTAATCAGAGCTCTATTGGAGGTGGCGACTGCACTGAGTAAGCCGACTGCTAGTATTCCGAGCAACGCTATTGCTACGATCACCTCTAGTAGAGTAAATCCATGCTCATCTGATACGAATTTTTTTACCATATTGCCGCAATAAACAACTTATTAGTCATATTATGAATCAGGCGATATATGACTACTGTAATTATAGAATCAAATCTCTCTTTATCAAACCTTACTTAAGTACCATTTTATCAAACCTTACTTATGTACCTTTCCGGTAATGTGGCGATATGGAATTCAGCTTTCAAACCTTACTTAAGTACCATTTTTTAAAGCCTTACCTCCGTACCATTCTAGTACTATGGTACGGCATTGTTAATATGCATCAATAAGCCTCAATATGCATCATGAGTAACGCTTGAAACACTTTGTCATCCTGACAGATACTACCGGTATTCGTTATTAATAGCTTAAATAAGGCATATGAATAAACTAAATGCCTCAAGGCAGGAAGTATGGTTTATATTACATTTTACTTGTGACCTGATGGCATAATTCGGGGAAGACATCTTTATCTAAAAAGCCGGCATATCTTAACGGCAATTCTTGATGCTTGCAGGTGTTGAAACTTTAGATAGCCCGGTAACCTCAGTCAAGCTAGCTCACTTGCTTGCTAAGGCAGGTGACTGAAGCGCAGAGTTTTCGATTTCTTTACTCGCTATCGATAGAGGTGCTCAAGAAGCCAGCTTTACCCAGACAGGAGCACGCTCGAAATCAGCGGCGCTTAATAGTGGCTGAGGACGTAACCTCATCAGGTTTGCTACGAACCGGTCGGGTACTATTTCCAGTCGAGCGTTATAAAAACTGGCAATATTATTGAAGTAGTCGCGTGCCAGAGCAATGCGCTGTTCGGTTTCCGTGAGCGATTGTTGCAGTTTTAAGAACAATTCACTGGCTTTTAATTCCGGGTAGCGTTCCACGGTAGCACGCAGTAAAGGTGTGAATCCGCTGTAATCAGGACCTGTTACCCCGGGCGGTGTAGCGACCGTCTGCTGGCGCAGTTTTGTCACCAGTTCCTGGATTTCACGTTCGTGGGTGCTGTATCCCTCCACCGTTTGCACTAGATTGGGGATAAGGTCATTCCGGCGTTTCAATTGTATGTCCACCTGTGCCCAACCATGTCGTACCCGCTGACGGAGATTGACAAGACTGTTATGGACCATCCAGAGCCAGCCGAGCACTAGAGCAAGCAGAAATCCTCCTATAGCAATTACATACGGTTGCCAATTCCCTGCTGTAGTGGGTTTAAGAATCAGATTTCCTACTAATACTCCCCCGACTGCCGCCAACATGCCCAAGACCACCAGGCACCAGAACCAACGACCGTGACTACTACTGACCTGTTTTTCGGTGCGTGTAGAAATAAGAAAGATTGGTTGTTCTTTGCTTTGAGCAATTTCTGCCGCTACTATATCATCACGCTCCCTCGATTGCCCAATCACATAAAGGTTAGTGTGAAGCGGTAGACAGGTTTCGTGGAAACGTCTCTGGTGGTCGGAGTTAGCTATTTCATTTTGAGGACCCTTACTGAAATAAAGAGGATCGGTGTGCTTGCAGGTTTTATCAAATACCTCCTTATCCTCGATTTCAGCCCCTTCTGGAACAATGCGGATGACGCCAGTATCGTCCTTTAAATAAAATAGCACTGATTCTTTACCCTGTGCCACAGTTTTCCAGCCGCTTTCATGGCGTGTGCTGGGAACGCCCTTGGGACCTACGGTCGTAACTGTCCTCGACCAATGCTCATCAACTTTCCATCTGTACAGGACACACGGAATTTCTGCCAGATGACTTATGAGAGGTTTGTCACTTTCCGCTGTACCTCTAAGCTCGGCTAGTCCAATAAACACACCAAGTGTTTTTGAAGTAGGCAGGTCGTCGATGAGCCGTTTGTGGCGCAGAAAACTAAACGCCCCAATCAGACAGCCGAGGGCAATCACAGCCCCGATGATGATTGGTATGTTCATATTGACTCAATGATACTGGTGTGTTAAGGGAGAGTCAAGAGATGTTGCTCTCAGGCTATCGGGATAAACTTGGTGTTTGTAATGTGTAATCCCCGCCGTGCTCCGGGAAGATGTCCTTGAGGCGCAGGGTGCGTCCGGTCTGAATGGCCGTGAACCCGTACTTATCACGAATACGGTCGATTGCCCGGTTCAATTTCTCCAGTCGGCGGTCTGTGATTTCCAGCAGGGACAATTGACGGACGGGCTCGTTCAGACGAGAAACACCCGTGCCAATCAAACGCACCGCCCGCTTGTCTGTCATGAGTGCCGCCTGCAATAGCTCCGCCCCGGTCTGGAAGATGGTCTGGTCGGCGTCTGTGGGTTGGATTAGTGTGCGCCGTCGCGTGATGGTCGTAAAGTCTTCGTATCTGACCTTGATTGCCACACAACGTGCTTGTTTGCCGTGCTCGCGGAGTTCTGACCCCACCCTTTCCGCCAGGTAACGGAGGGTTGCCAGCAGAAAGTCTCTATCATTCGTATCCCTGGGGAAGGTGGTCTCACGACTGATTGATTTGGCTTCTGCCGGCGGCAGGACGGCCCGGTCGTCTATGCCCCGGGCAAGATGGTGTAGCTCCTCGCCAAACGCGCCAAAACTGTTTTTCAGGGCGGGTAGGGGCATTTTTGCTAGTCCGCCTAAGGTGGTGATGCCCAGCCCCTTCAAAACCTGCTCCGTCTTCTTGCCGATGCCCGGCAGTTTGCCGATGGGTAGTGGCGCAAAAAAGTCGGCTTCCTGTCCTGCCGGCACCTCTACCAATCCGTCCGGCTTGGAGTGGTCGGAGGCAACCTTGGCGACAATCTTACAACTGGCGATGCCGATAGAAGCCACAAGACCGAGTTCGTCTTTGACGCGTTTTTTGATTTTAAGCGCCATCTGCCGTATGGTGCCGTGGAGCGATTCAAAACCGGTCACATCCAGATAGGCTTCGTCAATGCCCACCGGCTCCAGGAATGGCGAGAAGTTAGCCAGGATTGCCATGAATTTGCGCGAAGCTTCCGAGTAGCGGTGGTAGTTGCCCTCGATGAAGATTGCCTGCGGACAGAATCTGACGGCGGTCGCCAGCGGCATCCCGGAATGCAGTCCGAAGGCGCGGGCTTCATAAGAGGCGGCGGCAACCACACCACGGCGGTCGGGTTTACCGCCCACGACCACCGGCTTGCCTCTGAGCTCCGGGTTCAGCGTCTGCTCCACGGATACAAAGAAGGCATCGAGGTCGATGTGCATTATCATGCGTTGCGCCATGTCCTAACCCCGTTTTTTCTATGTAACCTATTTTAGCACGCGGTACTAAAATACCAGGGGAAAATGACCTAACTTTCCCATTGGCAGGACGTTATTACTGGTAGACAATTGAAGCGCAGGAGGCACCGGAATGGTAAGCAAGGTTAGTAAAAAGCTGGTATTCCGTCTGCGATGGCTGGTAATGTCCGACCGTTCACGTTATGCCTACCTGTGGTCGCGGACACGGGAAAATTGGTAATCGGAGTGTTATCCCTCTGTCAATGACTCGGAACACTGAGGAAACAAGGACCCCCAGTAATGGTGTGCTAACACTATTCTAGCGGCTTCTTTTATCTGTGTGTGTCCTGTGGCAGTAGCTTCTCTTCTCTCCCTTTCCCCACCCATAGTTTTTTATAACATCATTTCTCAAGCCTTTTTCGTACCGCTTCACTCTCGAGTTCTCTGATAGCATCCGAGGCAATCCAGCGCGCCGCTTTGGTATCCAGTTTTTGAATTTTAAAAGCAGTGTCTATCGCCGCCTTATTCAGCCGGATATTCCTTTTCCCGATGTTCCTCAACGCCCAGTTGACCGCCTTTCTCACGAAATTACGCTCATCAGTTGATGCCTGCACTATCACTGGCAGTAATTCTATAAAGCGCTCATCATCGGCTTTTTTATCGTGCCACGCGAGACTTGCCAGGAGAGCAAAAGCCGCTCTTTTCACAAACTCCTCGTTGCGGTCAGACCAAGCGACCACCTTTTCCCAGGCAAGCGGTGATTTATCGAAGAGTTCGCCGCACACCTGGTCGCAGACATCCCACGAGTTAAAGTCTTTTACCCAAGCTTCCATCTGCCGCTCGGTTAGTAACTTCGGGTCATCTATTAATGCCGCTATAATTCTTGCTTCGGCGATACCGGTCTTCCATAGTTCCAGTGCAAGGCTGTGGTCTTTGCCTAATTCCTTCGCCAGCGCCCTCATCTCCGGCATTGATAAACCCAACCGCCCTTCCTTAGTCATCCCGAATCGTTGCATTCCTTCGAGATTATCCGGTCTTGCTTTTTCTTTAAGCCTGGCTATGACTTGCTCAACGGTAGCCATTTGTTGCTCCAGTTTAAATAGCTTTGAGGAAAACCTCCTTAATTGGACACTTAAACTGTATTTGACAAGTTCTCCCGGTCAATAGGGCATTCATTCAGCTTGTCAACCAGCTCATAGAACCAAGCCCGGCTCTTGCCAGTAAGTTCAATCGGGTTAATATTGACACTGAGCGTGACTTTGCCTATGCCGCCCTGTAATGTCACCGTCTTAACATAGCCTTGATCAGAGCCGGTGTTACCTTCGTTGGATTTGTTGACCTGAAGTTGCTCGCTGTGCTCGCCTTCTGGGCTGCCCATTCGCCTCTTTCCAGTTACCGAGACTCCTCGCACTTTGTTCCAGTTGGGTGGATATGGAATTCCCGAAAACATGGACGCCTCTTTCCAGAACCGCACGGCTCTAACAAGAGTTGTGCCACTGACGTTATACTCCCGCATCGTTTCTTGGAGTTGGGCGATCGTACCATTCTGATTTGCTAGTGCCACGACCCTATCGTATTTATTTTTAAGAATAGCGGCCATGATTGATTTGAATCTAGCAGATTCTACATTCTCATCAACGAGTTGTTTCAGAATAGGCTGAACGTATCCATCTTTGTCGACTAAACCGAGGAACTTAAAAGCGTTTAATGTAGCGCCTTGTGTTAGGTTACTGAATGATGGCCACGCAGTACGATCTAGTTTTATGGGGAGCGCTTGAGCAAACGACGTAATTGCAGTCAGCAGAGTCTTGAACGGTATATATACGGCTGTCATACGGAGTGCTGATGTCTTGATCTCGTTCTCATCAAGATTATTCCCTTCCACTATTTTGCCTCCTCTTATGCCATGACATGTCGCTATGATTGTACATTGTATGTCCACCCATGTCAATAAAATTATTCATGACATATATAGGGATTGTTTTTGTAACTGCGTCACGACATGGGTGACAATGACTACATAAGGCAGTGACAATGAAGACAGGGCAATTAGTCAGGCTAAAGGTTTACGGTGGTGAGGCTGTTGTGATGATAGTCGATGCAAATGATGTACACGTGGCTGTATGCAAGCGAGAAGAATTTGAGGCAGCTCAGCGCGAGGGACGCCAGCCTATCTCGGTCGGCTTCCCGGTTACCGATGTCATAGGGCTTGTTAGTGATACATCAACTTAAAAATAAGGTGCAAAAGAGGCTTTTATGTCTTTGGCAGGTACTCTAACTAAAACTCATTCTCAAAATGAGGGTGATGTACTCCGGAGTTCCTTTTCATTTATACCAGGGGTCGGCAGTCTGACAGAGGAGCTGTTATGGGGTTGTGGAATATTTACCTGGGATAACGCTTACGAGAAGTTAGGATGTGTTCGGGTTGGCAGCACCAAACGAGATGTTATCAGGGATTATTTATTGCAGGCTGAAGAAGCGCTAAAATTACATGACATTAACTTCTTTGCGAAGAAGCTACCTCGAAATGAGCATTGGAGGTTATACCGACTCTTTAGGGACCGTACTCTATTCCTAGACATCGAAACTACTGGGCTATCCTTATACTACGATTATATAACCCTGGTTGGAACATTCGACGGATTGGCGAATTCGTATTATATCAAGGACCACAACCTCAACGGTGTTTGCGACCAGATAAGGGAATGCGATATTCTGGTTACTTTTAATGGTACGAATTTTGATGTTCCGTTCTTAAAAAAAGAGTTGCCCCAAATCACAATTCCGCTCGTACACCTTGACTTGAGGTATCTTCTGAGAAGTGTTGGGCTGTCCGGACCCCTTAAAGAAATCGAAAAAAAATTTGGCATAGATAGACCTGATGACTTAAGAAGATTGGGTGGCCGCGATGCAGTGGTTCTCTGGAGGAGATATCTAAATGGTGATGATGAATCATTCAGAAAGCTTCTGCGCTACAATGCTTTCGATACATCTGATCTGGTCATTCTTTTAGACCATTGCTGCAAAGTGAAAGAAACTAGGATCGCAACTAAAATGAGCCGAGCCGCATTTCAAATGAGTTTCGGTGAAGTACCAGAGCACACTTTCCATTTTGATAGGGAGTCCATTCTGACTTCAAATACGTTTATCCCTAATTTGGTTGCAGAACCTTCAGGCGACAATGTAATTCGAGTACAATCGGGTAAACAAACCTTCGAGGTGGACAGAAGAAGAATCCGAAAACCAGAAATAAGTATTGATGCAATTTTAAAACGATTAGAAGAAATGAAACAACCCCCGCTTGTTCTGGGTATAGACCTATCCGGTTCTGAAAGCAGACCTACTGGCATATGTATCCTGAATGGGCATACCGCACATTTGGATACAGTGGAGACCGATGCTCAACTTCTTACTCTAATGAAAGACGTCCGACCTTCTGTCATCTCAATCGACTCTCCACTTGGCTTACCCGAGGGAAGATGTTGCGCGAATGACAACTGTGAGTGCCGCCAATATGGAATTACCCGCGCATGTGAAAGGATTCTGAAGAAGAGAGGAATAAGTGTTTATCCCTGTTTAATTCCCAGTATGCAAAGTCTGACGACGCGAGGGATGAAAATTGCCGGGATAGCTAGGCAAGAGGGGTTATGTGTGATTGAGAGTTACCCTGGGGCGGCTCAAGATATCTTGGGTATGCCCCGGAAAAGAGTTGATTTGGAAGGTCTTCAAGTAGATCTCACAAACTTGGGAATAGTTCCCATTTCTAAGAGAAATGTAATAAGCCACCACGAAATTGATGCGTTAACCTCGGCATTAGTTGGATATTTTTACCTAAGCGGTGATTATGAAGCTCTAGGCAACGATGATGAAGGCTATTTGGTGGTTCCTGAATTACCGTGAGAATTTTCTTTATCCTTTGAATCGCCTTTTGGTTTTTTAAACACCGAATAATAAAGAGCAATGCCAGACAAAACTAATGAGAACGCCATCAGTACTGTTGGAATCCAATCTGCATACCACGTGACAGTCCCAAGACCAAACCCAGCTATGACTCCGATCGCAGTAAAAAGAATCCCGATTAGAATTAAATTAAATTGATTTTGGCGTTCCATTTTGTTTTCGAGATTGATGTTTGCTTCTTCAGCTTTTTTATCGGAAATTTTTAATGTTCTATAAATCTTGTTGAAACTTTCTTCCGGAGCACTTTTAATCTTTTTTTCATCCAACCGGTCAAAATCAAAGGTTGAATACTTATCTCTATCTGGAGGAGGTTGCCAAATAGAGTATTTTCCATCTTTATTTGGAGTAGTTAATACAAAATCGATAATGAACAATGGGTCTTTATATAACAATATTTGTTCGTCATTTGATAAATTATATATCGGGCAGAAAAGAAATCCTTGGTACCCGGGGTCAACCTGCAAACTTCCAACCCATACTAATCCATCATAGACTTTTTTAACTTTCAAATTCCAACGACCTATTAAACATCCAGGCATATTGAGCCACTCGTAAGTAGATACGATAACAATGCTGTGAGGTCTGATGTGAAGATCTTTTCTCGAATCCGAAAGCCAAACTATACCATCAGGATCACTTAATTTAGAATCTACAACCCTACATCTACTCCCAAGACGTAGTTGATAAGACGCAGCTTCTTTTTTTGGATTTTTCTCGGGGCAGTCTATCAACGGTACATCTCCAGTGCATAAAGCCTGAATATCATCTCCGCACAAAACTGAGCCCGGTCTAGAATGTTCAGGTGGTTCTCTTTCAGATAATGTGGAGTGTTTTTCCAAATAATACAAATATCGCGCTATAGTATCCTTTCCGTAAGTTAAAGAAAGCTTTTGGATGATAGGTTTACCACATTCGTCTATCTCGTGAATATACTTTTCAAGCTGGTTTTCAGGTTGTTTTTCTATTTCAGGCATCTTTCAGTTCACTCCTTCCTGCAAAGGCGATCTTGGTTTCATCCAAGGCTCTATCTACGATCTCGTATTGTTCTGGTCCTGTTCCAATCAGAATAATAGGAACCCCAAGGTCAGATTCAACCCTCTTTATGAAATCCTTCGCACTCGAAGTAATTAATTCAAAATTGGTGATGCTCTTATTCGAATAATCCAGATAGTCTACACCATGCAATGCCAATTCTGTAGGTCTGTTAACCATTGCTGCTCTACGTACCAGCTCAAAATCAAATCCTGCAACTCGCCTTAGTCTTCCGGTCACAGTTGTATATTCATTGATAGGATAAGGATATCCACTTCTTTTTTGAAGTTCTTCCCATGTTATCTCATGCTTAAGAAGCCCAGAGTTTCCCTCAACCCTGATGGGGAAGGTTCTAATAGCCATTATGATTGAATCAACTTTCAGCGGGCTAAGACCCACTTCACTAAGAAACGCACTAGCAGTGGTATCTCGGCTAGTTGCATATGGATAACATTGGGTGTGGTACAAGGACAATCCGAAACCTTGAGTTCCTTCGATTATGCATAGTTGTCCCTTATCAATACCAGAATTTATTTCTAATGAAACATCCGTTAAGAGCATTCTTGCTTCCGGGATGTCTGATGCCAGCTTAACTGAGCTATCCCTTAAAACGCGTCTGGCAACTGCGTTCCCTGTGCCCGAAAGAGTGGAGCCTATTCTGTTTCTCAAGTCACGTTGACTCTCTCGTGTACCGTCTTCGGCAGATAGAATCATTGCGTTGCGATCAATGCCCACTCGACGAATGTCAGTGCCGGTGATTTCAATCTCATGAAGTAAAAGATTTAAGTCGAGAATGCAACCGGCTGCTAATAAAAGCCGACTCCGAGGATTTACAAAGCCGGCAGGAAGTAAGCGAAGCTTGAATACCTGGTCTCCCACATATACAGTATGACCGGAATTTGGCCCACCACAGCGTACCACGAAATCGGGATTGTCTCTCTTAGCAAGGTGAGCAACGATCTTGCCTTTGCCTTCACCGCCATATTGAGCACCCACAACAATCGTTACGGGCATAACTACTCCATAGAAAATAAAATCCGGATGGCACTTTTTATATTTGACAATATCCTAACCTAGTTTTCATATGGTGTCAATTGTCTCTGTCTTTCCGTACCCACAACCTCTCTCCGTCTGTGATGAATTCTATTGTGCCGTTCTGGTCGGTGCGGTAAATGTTGTCTTCTCCCACCTCATTTGTGAGTCTCGTCATCGTCTCTTTGTTCGGGTGCCCGTAATCGTTATCCGCCCCCACGGAGATGACCGCTAAATCCGGGCTTACCACCGAAAGAAATCCCGCACTGGTGGCTGTATATGAACCGTGATGAGCGACCTTGAGCACAGTGCTATCCAGATGTGTGCGCTCCATGATTAAACTGAGTTCCTTCTCCTCAGTAATGTCCGCCGTCAGCAGGAAGCTGATTTTGCCATCGCTGACTCTTAAAACCACTCCACCCACATCCATTGTAGCCTCATCTTCGGGGTTGGTCGAGTTCAGCACTTGAATCACCGGGTTGCTATCCCCCAGGTCAATCACCTGACCGGTTTGTGCGATTGTGACTTTGACATTCTTTTCCTTCAGTATTTTTTGCCATTCCGCCCACAACGACGATGTGCTGTCGGATTCGGGGTAGAGCACCTGTTTCACCCGGTACCGTTTCAGTACCTCAATCAAGCCGGTGAGGTGGTCGGTGTGGGGATGGGTAAGAACGACCAGTTCGATTGTCCTGTCCCAGAAGGGTAGTTGCTTACCTAGCTCCAGTGTAATTGCCCCGGGACTGGGACCGCCGTCAACCAGGATATCCTGTGAGCCTTTTTGTATGAGGATGGCATCCCCCTGCCCGACATCAAGGAAGCTGACATGCAAACGGTCATCGGGCATACTACTGGCAAACAATGTCGTCAGAATGGCAATCACCAGCAACGAGGGTACTACAAATCTCTTCGATGGTCCGGCAAGAGTGTCGGCAATGCGGGTGACAATAGCAGAGACTTGCAGTCGCCGGTGATACAACCAGAGCGCCAGAGCGAGGAGCGCAAAGTAGCCCCAGAGCACGATAGGACTGATTTCACCGAGGTCGATTGCCGCAATGGACAGACCGGCAAACCAGTCGACAATCTCGAGCATGTAAGATAGGAACAGCCATGCCACCCAACCCACCGCCTGCCCCACGGGCACAGCAATAACACCGAGGACAGCCGCCATTGCACCTGTGACAATAATCGCCGGTAGAGCCGGCAGAATCAGGAGTGTTGCCAGCGGAGAAACAATAGAGAAGATACCAAAGTAGTGCGCAATCACAGGCCAGATCACCAGAGTCACGCCCACCGTCACCGCCAGGCTATCGATAATCCAGTTGAGAGTGGATACCATCGTGCCTTCTTCGCCGAGCCGAGAGGTGACGACATTGCGTCCGAATGATTGTAGTGGTGGAGCGACCAGCGCCAGCCCGAGCATTGCCAGGAAGCTCAACTGGAAGGAGGCATCCCGGAGAAGAAGGGGGTTGATAGCAACCATCGCTGTGGCGGCGAAAGCAAGGGCGGGTAAAACACTCCTCTGCCTGCCAAGGAGGTCGGCGAACAGAAACAGGCTGAGCATGACAGCTGCGCGCACCACGGGGGCATCCATACCGGTGAGCAGGGAATATCCCCAGGTTGCCGCGAGTGCCAGCCAGACGTAGAGATAGCGCTTTTTCCCGAAGAGCCAGATACCTGTGCTGATAAACAAACCCGCCACGATGCTGAGATTCTGACCGGAGATAGCGAGGACGTGAGTCGTGCCGGTGCGCGTAAAATTGTCCTTAACAGATTGGGGGATGTCGCTTCTGATTCCCAGGATGATGCCCTGCGCCAGTGATGCCTGTGGTTCGGGAAGGACCTCTGCCATTTTCTGCGCCAGCACCTTACGCACAGAATAGACCCAGGCGAGCGGTTTGAATCCCTTACCACTCTCGACGACATTGATTTGGGGATAGTACATTACGGAAGAAATACCCTGTCCGGCAAGATAACCTTTGTAGTCGAAATCCCCTAGAACAGGCGGCGTTTCGAGCTTGCCGCTGACCTGCAGGACATCTCCGTACTCATATTCCGGGTATCTCGGTGCAAAGAGCAGAATTTTACCGGATACCTGATGCCCGTTTATCTCGCTCACGGAGATGGTGAGTTGTGTGTTCGTATCCCTGGTATCTGGAGCAGTGGCGATAACACCCTCGAGTGTAACTGCGCCTCCCTCGTTATAAAACCGGACATTGTTTTCGTCGTTGACGGGCAGACCGGCTTGATATCGTACCATGCCGCCGAGGAACGCCAGCAGACACAGGCTGGTTAAAACAATGATTTTCCGGTGTTTCTTTAGAGAGAGGAGTAATAGCGGTAGCAATGCAAATGCCAGCGACCACACCGGTAGGTCTAGCTTACTGCCCAGCAGAACACCGATAATGAATGCAAGACTGAGATAAATCAGTGTCATAGAAGTTAATCCGTCACGGTAATCAGGTCTTTTATTTTGTCGTAGAGTGCCTGCCCGATACCTTCCACGTTCATCAGTTCGCTGATATGTTTGAAGAAACCGTTTTGCTCTCGATAGATGATAATTGCATTAGCCTTGGTAGTGCCAATTCCCGGTAGTGCTTCAAGTAGCCACACCTCGGCGCGGTTGATATTTATCTTCTGGGGCTGACCCTGTGCGTTTTTGTCCAGAAGAACAAGCTGGAGAGTGTTTGTGTCGGTATTTGAGATAGTGCCACCCGCCGCCTCCAGGAGTGAATCGAAACTATCGCTGCTGGAGTAGGGATAGATGCCGGGATTGTTTACCGCGCCGCTAATCTGGATATAGCCTTTGAATTCCTGTTCAAGCGGGAGGCTGATTTCTATAGCGTGGGCGGGTTGGTACCGTGACAGGCCAATGACTGCGCTGACAGTGATAACGATAATCAGGACAATGATGAGAACAGACCAGAGTCGATTAGGTTTAGTGTCTGCCATAGTAACCTCCGTTGTGGTTGCATTTGGTAAACATAATACGGAGGTTAGAGGAGAGTGTCAAACCCCACTTGTTTTTTCAGGCGGGTGTGTTAGAATTACTGACAAAATATCGCGCTACCCACAGTGTATTTTTATGAAAGAAGTGCTTATCAGGTTTGTCATCCCTATATTAATATCGGTCAGTTTGTTGCTACCGACCTCATGCAATTGCAAGATATCCTCCTCTGAATCAAGCCAGATAACAGAGGTAGTCCCACATATCAAGCATTGGGGAATCTATGCGCTTGACATCACCACTAAGCAAGTTGAATTGCTATATAGTTCTGAGACGAAGATAGAGTATTTAAACCTGAACAAACAATGTGATAAGTTTGTGTTTGCACAGCTTTTCGGGGGTAACTCCAATGAAAACGAGGAGATATGTAGTTTTGACCTGATTAATGGTAAGTTCCAGAGAATAACAGATAACAATTTGTGGGACCTCTATCCGGTATGGTCGCCTGATGGAGTTAAAATAGCGTTCCTTACTCTGCGTGATCAGAACCTGGACGTATTTGTGATGGGGGGAGACGGTAGCAATCAGGTGAAGCTTTTCGACTCGGGATACCATGATGCCGATATAGATTGGGTAGGGAGCAGGATTGTCTTTACTGCCAGAAGCCGGATATGGATTATGCAGGACGGCGGAACCGATGTAGTTCAGGTAACTGAGCCACCCGACGCTGGAGTCTGGGGAAATGCCAATTTGCCTTTTGGTGATTATGACCCAAGAATAAGTCCCAATGGCAATAAAATAGCCTTTGAACGGCTGGAAGATGATGTGTCCCCGCATGGCAACTATAATATTTATGTTACCAATGCAGACGGCTCAGATGAAACTCGTCTAACAGATAGCGGCTATAGTCAGGGTATTGTTAGCTGGTCGCATGCGGGTGACAAAATGGTGTTTATCGTGGCGGCGATTGGAGAGGAAGGGAAATACGACATTTATGTAATGAACTCTGATGGCTCGAATATGAAAAATGTTACGCCTGAATATTTTCCTGCAAGTTTCCTATGCTACACACCGGTATTCTCTGAAGACGATAGCAAGATTTTCTTTATTGGCGAGTGGTGGGAATAGTTGCTCTAGATACCCGTTCGCTTCGTAGTAGGATTACTCAATTGCGTAGAGCTTGCCGTCCCATGAGGTCACGTAGATAACTCCGTTAGCATAAGTCGGAGATGAGGTTATCTTGCCGTCGGTCTGGAAATTCCAGAGCGGGTTACCATCCTGCGCATTTATGGCGTAAAGCCGTCCATCGTTAGAACCCACATATAGAACGCCATTCGCCAGCGCCGGCGAAGACCTGATTGTGCCGCCGGTACGAAATGTCCAATCGAATTCTTTTGTCGTCAGGTCAATTCGCAAGACTCTACTATCTCCAGTGGTATAGAGCGTGGTCTCATCTATCACCGGTGTTGTGTTGGAACTAGTGTAGGTTAACTTCATTTTCCATTCAAAGCCCGACACCGGAGGTGGCGGTGGTGCCATTCCGAATGCCCAGAACTCTATCCACCATGGTCGCAAGTCTTCTTCACGAGGCCAGTTACGAGCTTTACCGTCCATGGCATAAAGATGACTACCGCTGGTGAAATAGACTATGTCACCACTCACTGAGGGCGCACTGGTAACCTCGGTAAAAATATAACGCCTGGTGGGGTAATAAATCATTTTGCCATTTACTTCAAATGGAAGATGCTCTTCCTCTCTAGTTTTCAGCCTAAGGCGGAATCTTCCATCTTCAGCATTGAGAGCGTAACAAGAACTATCCATAGAACCTACGTAAAGGATGCCATCGTAAATCACCGGGGAGGACATGACATAGCTTTCAGTCTTAAAGTCCCACTTTTTCTCGCCTGTTTTAGCATCGAGAGCGTAGATAAAGTAGTCGTCCCCTCCGAAATAGACAGTGTCTCCGGCGACGGCAGGAGTTGACTTCACCACATATTTAGTTTGAAAGTCCCAGAGCTTATGCCCGGTAAGAGCATCAAGGGCATAGAGTTTGCCATCATTAGAGCCGAAATAGACAATTCCATTAGCGACCACTGGTGAGGACTCAACCCAACTTTCGGTGGCAAATTCCCATTGTTTTTGACCGGTATCGATATCCAGCGCATAGAGTTTGAAGTCTCTCGAGCCGAAATAGACAATGCCGTTGACAACCGTTGGAGACGAAGAGATTTCACCTCCTGTCTGGAAGGACCATTTCAACTCGCCACGGGGGTTTGTATCAATGATATCAGTAGCGCCAGTGCGGCTCGGGTCGTGGCGGAACATCGTCCAATCCCCCTGGAGCGACGTAGAATTGAGATATGCTGGTGGCGTAAAAAGGAGGTCGGTGAAAGCATAAACCCAATAAAGTGCCATACTTACCAGCAAAAGAGGGGCGCCGATACCGATGACTAGGTTGCGGAGAAGGCGCAACCGATTTAGACGTTTATTCCGTTTCTGAACAAATTCGGCAAGCTGTTCGTTAGTAACCGGGGTTACGGCATATAGTGACGCACCCCAGCAGTGTTTGCAGTGGAGAGTCCCCGCCTGATTCGGCTGTTTGCATATCGGACAAATTAACCAGAGCTCATGCTGGATTTCAGAACTGGCTGATTTTACCCGGGCATCTGGCGCTGATGACATTTATCGGCAAACTACCTTGTCTACTATACTGCGATATTATTTGACTGATATAAAAGGAGATGATAGCGTGCAAACGGAAAGGAACAACTTATACTTGAGTATCTTCGGTGAGTGAAACACACTAACCTTACTATCCAGTAACCCGTACTCATCTGGCTGTGAATAAAGATGTGGGATGCCCTTTCTTTTTGTTAAAGAATTTCTAGAGTAGCTTTTGTGCCTTTTTTAGCGGCTTTCACTCTGATGAGAGTCCGCATTGCCTCGGCAATCCGGCCTTGCTTACCAATCACTCTTCCTTTATCCTCATCGGCAACCTGTAATTTGAGGATAATACCCTGTTCATCCTGCTCCTCAGTGACCTTCACCGCATCCGGGGCATTGACAATTGATTTAGCGATGTATTCCACCAAGTCTTTCATGTTTTCTCCTTGCTGGTCTTGAACTTCTCCATGATACCCATCTTGGAGAGTAGTCTTGCCGCAGTTGCTGTAGGCTGAGCACCCTGCCTCAGCCACTTAAGGGCTTCCTCTTCCTTGATAGAAATGGTTTCCGGGTTAGTGCGGGGGTCATAGTGTCCAATTATGCTAATAAAAGCACCATCACGCGGTGCCGATTCATCAGCCACTACTACCCGATAGCTGGGTTGTTTGTTGGCGCCTATTCGGCGTAGTCTTATTTTTACCATAGTGAGCATATTATGCTCTAACGAATAACATATTGTCAAGCGTGGTGCAATTATGAGACCCGAATGCCGCACAATCAGCTCCCGAATCTGGGGTGATTATCTGACAGATAGGTTCTGATAATTACTTCTTTGCTGCCAGTTTGACTTGCGAAGAGACGCAGATTATTTCACATCCAGTGGCCCGCGTATTTCAGCAGTAGTCGGGTAGATAATTTCAACAAACACAGAGGCGGTTTTTTCAGTCCCGCTGTTGGTGAACTTCAATACATGAGCCGTCCCCAGAGGTTGATCAACAACAAATGAAAACCGGTCCGACATGGTGCTACCTGCAGGGACACCCGCAGGCTCGGTTTTATATATGACGCTGGAGCCAGCTATAACCTCCACTGTAGCCCCACTCCCTGTTTCCGGATAAAAATAGCCTTCTACTCTGTCACCTGGAACCAGTTCCAGCAGGTCGATATCAAATGCACTTCCGGGCTCGAGTTTGAGTCTAAACTGGTACATCTGCCATTTGCCGCCCAGGACAGCGCCCCGTAGAGTTTCATATTTCCCTGTATTAGTCGATTCTGAGCCTCCTGAACAGCCGGCGAACATTGTCAGCACTATGATAAGAGCCAACCCGAGGGCAAGTATCTTTCTATTCACCTTAAACCTCACATTGGAGCGTTATTTTATGCACTTTTCATAAGAATACAACCGTATGGAGTATTAGTCAATATCAATCCCCCACCCGTCCTCATTCCCTACAAATCCTGAATCCGAACCCTTGTCACAGCGAAAACAGGGAACGAAATACGAATCAATACAGAAAATAATAAATCTTTAGCGTGTAGATACGATTCCCCGGTTATTCGGCTTCTGTCATCGGCAGTTGGGCGGTCCCCTCCGCGACTCTAGGCGTATTGCGTGCGGATGGTTCATACATCATATTGCCCTGGGGAGACGGACTTTTCTTGACCCTGGGAGCTTTAGGAAAGGCGATGCTGGTTTGAGTCTGCGGCGGCATATCCACCATCTTACCCTGTAGAAGTTCCTCAATAGTGAGAATCTGGATTTTAGGGTAGTCCTTATCATAAAGCTGGGAATGATAGTAGCCAGTGCTGATTGCCTCCGTAATCATTGGAGTGGTGGGTGGTTCCAAAGTAATGAGCACACCAATCGCTTCTTTGGCGGCGACGGCAGTTAGTTCCCTGACAGCGTTCACTCCGATATGCCCGCTCTTAACCTGCACAATGACCCGACTGGCTTTACCTTCCGGATTATCAATGAAGGGGATGACGCCATCAATACCCTGGTCGGCGCCCTTCTTTTTTAAGCCACCGGGTGGACGTGCGCCAATAAGACCTCCTGCCCAATATTGGAACTGGTACCTGTCTTGATGCGCGAGAGCTTTGGCGCTTGCTAAATCTTTAGGCTCACCAATGACCTCAAATTTAATTCTGGGGAAACTATCTTTAAGACGGTTACGCATCAGATTGATGGCAAGGTGAGTAATATCAATGCCAATCCACTTTCTACCGAGCTTCTGTGCGGCAACCACTGCTGTGCCACAACCACAGAATGGGTCCAGCACCACATCTCCCTTATTAGAACTGGCGGAAATAATACGCTCTAAAAGGGCAAGGGGTTTCTGGGTTTCGTAACCGAGACGTTCAGATGAGAGATTGTGCATAGGTCTGATATCTGTCCATACGTCCTGTAATAGTACACCCGGAAGATCATTACGATATTGTTTGAGTCGTGGCATTCCGTCAGCTTTTTTAGGCCAGTGTATTTTCCCCTGTTTATCAAGTTGCTCTAATGTGCCTAACGAATATGCCCAATGTCTCCCCTTGGCAGTGACATCTATCCCTCTCCATGGTTTACCACTTTCTCCTCTCGAAACACCATCGCCAGTGAGATCCATACGTTTGTAGAGACGTCCTTTTTCATCAACTTCATCTAAGAATGTCTCAAGATAAAGTGGATCATATTCCTGATAAAGTGAATTCCAGATAAAATTACTCCCCTTGGTATAAAAGAGGATAATATCGTGAACAGCCCCAGCTTTGTTGGCGCTACTGTGTGCACTTGTACGTTTCCAAACAATCTCATTTCTGAAATTAGACGGTCCGAAAATCTGGTCGAGCACTATCTTTATGTAATGGCTCATAGTAGGGTCGCAGTGTAGATAGAGACTGCCGGTCGGTTTCAGGACACGGTGCAGTTCTGTCAGACGGATGGTCATCATCACCAGGTACGCCATGATATCATTACTGCCAATGGCGTCACGCAAGGAATCAATCAGTTTGGCTACCTTTAACGGACCTTTGGTGACCACCTCATGGTAAGTATCCTGCGCGGCTTGCGTCCAATGCCAGGTATCTGAAAAGGCATGTATCTGAGCTTCCGACTCTATGCCGCCATTTTCTTTGAACAGGATATTGTAGTCCTTCTTACTGTTAAAAGGCGGGTCAAGGTAGATGAGGTCAATGGAGTTATCCGGGATATACTTCCGTAGAATCTCCAGATTATCCCCGAAGTAGAGGACATTGGTATTCAGTTCAACCGCCAATTACCTAACCTCTTGTCGTTGTTTGCCTTATTATAGTCGTCTCGCTGTTCTGATACAACGGCTTTACATTAGAATCCCGCTCCGGTTTTCAATTTCTGGTATTTGAATTGCTTAGATATTAGATATTTTGATTCCCGCCTGCGCGGGAACAGGCATTAGATATTCTTCTCCGGTTGGCACTTCGGGCAGTAATATGTCCCCCGCCCCCGAACCACGATTCTTTTTATCCGTGTGCCGCAGACTTTGCACGTCTCCCGCATACCGTGAGCGACATTGAACTGGAAGTGCGCTGTACCGGTCGAGCCATCCGGGTGGTAGTACGTCACGATGCTGGCACCTCTGTTGTTGATGCCCGCTTTCAGTACCTGACGGATGGCACGATGCAGTCTAGCGATTTCCTCTGTCGTGAGACTACCGCTGATTCTGGCAGGATGAATACGAGCGGCAAAAAGGGCTTCATCGGCGTACATATTCCCCACCCCAGCCAGAAACTTCTGGTCGAGCAGGAGGGCTTTGATAGGTGATGTGCGGTTCTTCAATCGCTCCGCAAAGACCTTGACCGTGAAGTCCCTGTCGAATGGTTCTGGTCCCAGCTTGCTTTCGACTTCGCTCACATCCTTAATGAGTTTAAGCACACCGAATTTGCGTGGGTCGCGGAAATAAATATTCTGCCCGTTATCAAGATGGATAATGGCGCGGGTGTATTGCGGCGGTTCGGATGCGCCCAGAATCAGCGAGCCGGTCATCTTGAGATGCACTACGAGTTTATCACCACTACTGAGGTGGAAGAGTAAGTATTTGCCGTGCCGGGAAAGAGTCGTGATTTTTTGACCGGTGACACGTCCTGCGAATTCCTCGACCGGAATCTCTTTGACAATACCTGCCCAGACCGGCGTTATGTTGGTAATTGTATGACCAATTACATGCGGGGCAAGTTCATTCTTAACAGTTTCAACTTCAGGTAGTTCGGGCATGTTACTTTTCCTTTTACGACATCAATACAAATTCGTGGAGCTCAAAATGGAATAAAGGTCATTAGCCTGAGACAAATTCAACCAATAAACGCATGCTTTCTGAATTTCCACTGAGTTTCCCATTTTTAATCCAAAAAACATGAAACTGATATTCGTTTAAGAAATCTATTATTTCTTTAGTCGGTTCATCACTAAAGGTTATTCCTCTAATGATCTCTTTACCATTGTTCTCGGATTTGCTTTTTACCGAAAAATATTCGTAACCAAGGAGTTGACCTATGGCTGCCCTAGTTTGATGGATGAAATTGTTTTTATGAATACTCTTTATTTCAAAAATAAAAATCCTTTCGTTTTTTTCGGCGTAAATGTCTATTTCACTTTGTTTGGTGTCAATTCCATGATTTTTTAGATAACGTGCCAACGATAATAAGGTTTTTCGATGGCGAGAGTTAGCTTTCTCTTGAGCTAACCAATTTTGTTCATAGGTTATTTGCTTTTTTCCTCTTTTATTCGCTTCTTCCTCTGTCTCGTCGAGGTCAATATTTCTTAAGGGGAACCTCTTGACAATATTCTTTAAAACATCCACATCAGTGTCTATTAATCCGCTGGGTTTTTTGTCGACCCTATTAAAAACCAGCAAATCATATAACGGTCTAAGTTGAATCCACGTAAACACAATCTGAGAGACAATCCTTTTATGAGCTTTGATTATTTCATTTTCAGACGGATATCTTCCAATAAAAAAATGGATGCCCGTACTTCCGATTTTATTAAGAATGTTATCAATGTTTGCTTCGGTGACATCTTCACATTCGATACGAAACTCATCACGACCTGAATAACCAATAGAAAAATCTTGTAATTCTTTTATTAATTTAAGAAAAGTGGTTTTATTATTATCAATATTAGTCTTTGCTTTTTGTCTGGCTTCTCGCCCGGCCTGGTCAGCAAATAATTCTATACTGCAAAATCCTCCTTTATCAATGCCTACTTGAAACTGTATTTCATCCTGAGGTCTAACAAATTGTTGATGGGCATATCCAATCCACATATGGTCCCTGAACTGTTTGGACCCTTGATTAAATGTTCGAGCCACGTAACCATCAAAATTCGCAAACTCTTGTTTAAATAGTTGCTCATTACCTACTGAGTTGAATAGATCCTTAAACCTGGAATTGAGGTATTTTGCATCTTTTTCTTTGCCTGTACACGATTTAAAATCTTTCGGAGTAAAATGAAATTTTGTTCCAACATCAATATTTGACACATTTTTATCCTTTCATTTTTTCCAATGTATCCTTACGTCACGACCTTTTATTTTCCCATCTCGCCCCAGTTCCGCCCCACTTTGCAGTCGACCTTGATGGGGATACTGAGCTTTATGGCATTGACCATCAGGTCGGATACAAGGTGGCGAATGTCATCCAGTTCTACTTCCGGCACTTCGAAGACGAGCTCATCATGCACCTGGAGCAACATCTTGCTTTTCAATTCACGCTTCAGCATCTCCCGGTAAATATCAACCATCGCCTTTTTAATAATATCGGCAGAGGTACCCTGCACCGGCATATTGATTGCCATGCGCTCGGCGGCTTCCCGAATCTGTCGATTGGCTGAGTTGATTTCCGGAATAATACGCCTGCTGCCGAGCAGAGTCTGGACGTATCTCTGACTACGCGCCTGCTGTTTAGTCAACTCAAGATACCGTTTTACGCCAGGGTACTTTTCAAAATAATTAGCGATAAATTTGCCGGCTTCTTCGCGGGAAAGTTCAGTTGCCTGTTCCAGTCCGTATTCGCTCATGCCGTAAATAACGCCGAAGTTCACCGTCTTGGCAAGGCGGCGCATATCTGGTGTAACCTGTGACTGTGTTACACCGTAAAGCTGGGCGGCGGTGGCGGCGTGGATATCCTCGTCCCGGCGGAAAGCGCCCAGAAGGTTCTCGTCTTGCGAAAGGTGCGCCAGCGCACGGAGGTCAATCTGGGAGTAGTCGGCACTGAGGAGAAATGAACCTTCCGGTGCGATGAATGCCTCACGTATTTGTTTACCCTGCTCACTACGGATAGGTATGTTCTGCAGATTGGGGTCGCTGGATGAAAGTCGTCCGGTAGTGGTGCGCGTCTGGTTGAAGCTGGTGTGGAGCCTGCTCGTCTTCGGGTTGATGAGAGCCGGCAGAGCATCGATGTAAGTCGACTTCAGTTTGGAAAGCTGGCGGTAGTCCAGTATGTAGCCGATGATGGGGTCGGTGTTACGCAAGCCTTCCAGCACATCGGCAGAAGTCGAGTAACCACCGCCCTTCTTTTTAGTCGTACTCAGACCCATTTTCTCGAATAGGATTGTTCCCAGTTGCTGGGTGGAATTGATATTGAATTTCTGACCGGCGTGCTGGTAAATAGCCCCCTCGAGCATTTGTAATTGCTCACCCAGGTCTTCAGACATCTTCGCCAGGAGCTTTGTGTCCAGCAGGACGCCATTCCGTTCCATATGCAGAAGCACCGGCACCAGCGGCATCTCTACCTCATCAAACAGTTGCCACAGCTTCTGATTTTTTAACTCTTCACGCAACATCTCGCTCAATCGAAACGTCATATCGGCGTCAGCACAGGCATAGTCAGACGTCGGTTCAATCTCCACGTGCGACATCGGAATTTGTTTGACGCCCGTCCCGATGAGGTCGGAGATGGGGGTCATTTCCACATCCAGCCATTTGAAAGCCAGGGCTTTTAGTCCAATCGCCTGCTCACAGAGGATATAGGCGGCGACCATGCTATCGAAGGCGAGGTTTGCCACATCGATGCCGTTTTCCGCCAGCGCTGTCATATCGAACTTGCCGTTGTGGGCGATTTTGGATTTGGCTGCATCTTCGAAGATAGGTTTGAGTGCTGATATAACCTGTGATAGCGACAGTTGCGGTGTGGTTGATAATGCGGTATGCCCTACTGGAATGTAGTACGCTTCACCGTCAGCAGGTGATAGCGAAATGCCAACCAGCTGTGCCGTCATCGGATTCAAGCCATCAGTCTCGGTGTCAAATGCGAAGGTGTTAGTCTGCGGCAGGCGTTTCACAAGATTATCAAGGTCGCCCATGGTATTGATAAGGTGGTAGTCGCGCTTTATTGGCGGCTCTTTAATAGCCGGAAGCTCCATGGCTGTTTGCGAGCCGATTGCCTCCGGGAGTTTATGAAGGAGACTGGAGAACTCAAGTTCGCGGAGCAGTTCCACAACTTTCGCTCGGTCATAATTCTCTGCCCGGCACTCATCGAGGTTCAATTGCACTGGTGTATTCATGACGATGGTTGCCAGTGTCTTGCTCTGCTCTGCTTCGGCTTTATGCTCACGGAGCAGGTTCTGGACCTTGGTAGGCGTAACCTTATCGATATGCTCGTAGATTTGTTCCAGACTGCCGAACTGCTGGATGAGCTTCACCGCCGTTTTTTCCCCAATTCCAGGCACGCCAGGGATATTATCAGATGGGTCGCCCTTCAGCGCCTTGAAATCGACGATGTGTTCCGGTTTGATGCTGTATTTAGCCACGACGGCGTCGGTATCGTAAAGGTCGGCATCACTGAAATTGCCGCGCGGACGTGGGTAGAGCACTTTGACTTTGTCTGTCACCAACTGCATGGTATCGGCGTCACCGGTAACGATGACGGCATCGATGCCCTGTTCACTCGCCTGCTTCCCCAGTGTGCCGAGGACATCATCCGCTTCAAAGCCTTTGAGCTCGTAGATGGGCATCTTGAAAGCCTGCACCAGTTCCCTGACGCGCCCGAACTGACCTACGAGTTCAGAGGGTGTTTCTTTGCGAGTTGCCTTGTACTGGTCGTACATCACGTGACGGAAGGTCGGTGCGGCTTTATCGAAGGCAATAGCATAATGCGTGGGCTGAAGCTCATTGAGTACCTTGAGCAGAATCTGGGCGAAGCCAAAGACTGCTCCCACGAGTTCACCGGTCTTGCGGACGCTCAGGGGTGGCAGGGCGTGGAACGCGCGGTGGATTAGTGCATTGCCATCGAACAGTACGAGCAGAGGCTTTTTCACGCCACTATTATAACAAATGCAGGGGGATTAGAAATATGGGAAGTCGGATAAGGCGGTGTGCTACTTATCAACTACTAGCGTGTTTGCCAGCATATGGTTAATAGGAACTATACCAGTTGTTGTCCTTTACACAGACATCCACAATAGACCAAATCCATATACCCAAACTTATTATCCATGTAAAAAAGCCTGAAATCCCAAAAGTGGCAATCGCCAGGACTATGATTAAAATTGCCAGACCTAGTCCCACCCAGAACTTCCACGCATCTTTCTTATATGTATACAGCCACGTCCAAAAACCGAGGAATACCGCGAGCAAAATAGAAGCAGTTTTGCTTTTACCTCCCTGCTGAGGTGCGACTGGAGTACCGCCTACTCTCGCTCCACATTTGACGCAGATTTCCGTTGCAGGAGTTGTTGCAGCTCCACAGTTAAAGCAAAAGCTGGTTGCTAATAAAGGCTTCGCCCCACATTGAGGACAATAAGCTGGAGTCCCGGTTAATTCTTTTCCACAATTTCTGCAGAACATGCTTTTACCTCCAATGCGTAATGTGGTTATATCCTATTTCATCAGTTGTCATAAGTCAAGCCTATCTGTAACCATTGACTTGTTTTATTCGGGTGATAACATAATGAGCGGTCGGTTGAGAAATTGGGTCAGCAGAGATTGACGAGAGCGGAGTTTCGCCTCATATACAAGTATTTGTAGTTTCTTTAGCTTTCAAACAAAGTTATTTTTGACTTATTTTTGCTGATTTAGGCTTTATCTGTATCGAGGACACTTTAAATGAAGGAATCTTTGCCACGGGGTCTAGTGCGTCGACGGTCAGTAGATTAACCGGTGATTCCTTGAAGTGAAGAGTCATAAAGGCTAAACCTTTAGGTGACCTGTCAGTTACCTTGACCCTAGCAGTAATCTTTCCACGTCTTGAGGCTAGCTCAACCACATTCCCTTCGGAGCATTTTAACCTTTCGGCGTCTTCAGGATTAATTTCTACCTCGGCGTCAGGTTTGATCTCAGCCAGACCTTTTGAATGTCTGCTCATATTACCACCGTGGTAGTGATACAGGATTCTCCCAGTCGATAGGACGAATGGGTAAGTCTCATCAGGAAGCTCAAATTCTTCATGATATTTGACAGGGTTGAATTTACCCTTGCCCCGGGAGAACTGCCCCACATGCAGATATTTCGTTCCCGGGTCTTCTTTGGTACGGCAAGGCCACTGTAATCCAACTTTGTCAATTCTCTCGTAGCTGATACCACCGTAGGTAGGAGTAAGAGTCGCTATTTCCTCCATTATTTTCTCGGGGCTTCCGTATTCCATGGGATAGCCCAGCCTGCTAGCTATCTCGGAAATAATCACCCAATCAGGCTTGCTGTTGCCTACTGGCTCAATTGCCTTGCGGACGCGTTGGACTCTCCTTTCGGTATTTGTAAAGGTGCCATCCTTTTCAGCGAAGCTAACGCCAGGAAGCACAACGTCGGCATACTGAGCAGTCTGGCTCATGAATATATCCTGCACAACGAGAAAGTCGAGGTTTTTCAGTCCCTCCATTACCTTGCTGCTATTCGGGTCTGAAATGGCCGGGTCTTCCCCCATAATGTAAATTCCCTTGATTTTTCCCTTCTCAGCGGCGTGCATAATCTCGACTATAGTTAATCCTGGTGTCGGAGAAATTGATGCTTTCCAAGCTGCCTCAAACTTACTTCTTACAGCGTTATCCGACACCGATTGATAACCAGTCAGTACATTGGGAAGAGCACCGACGTCACAAGCACCCTGTACATTATTCTGCCCCCGTAACGGATTCACCCCACTGCTTTCTTTGCCCACATGCCCAGTAGCCATTGCCAGATTTGCCAGAGCCATTACGTTATCGGTACCGGTAGTATGTTGTGTGATACCCATGCAGTAAAGAATGCTTGCTTTTTTAGATCGGGCATAGAGACGGGCAGCGGCACGTAAATCGTCTTCAGAAACGCCGGTAATGCGGCTGACCATCGATGGTTGATATTCCTTGACGGCTTCCTTAAGCTCATCGAAGCCCTCGGTACGGTTCTTAACGAAGTCGGCATCATACAGTCCTTCAGAGATGATGATATTGAGCATACCGTTGATGAGGGCGACATCTGTGCCTGGCTTTTGCCTCAACCAGATATCGGCAAACTCAACCATTCTTATTTTGCGGGGATCGGCAACAACCAGTTTTGCGCCATTATTCCTTACCGCTTTCATTACCTGTAGTGCGATTATCGGATGGCTTTCCGATGTGTTGGAGCCGATAATGAAGATGCATTCCGCCTTACTAATTTCATCAATGGAGTTTGTCATTGCTCCGCTTCCGAATGCTGCGGCCAGACCGGCCACTGTTGGAGAATGTCAAAGGCGGGCGCAATGGTCAACATTATTGGTCCCTATCACCGCCCTCGCTAATTTCTGCATCAGGTAGTTCTCTTCATTGGTACACTTGGCTGACGAAAGAAAAGCCAGGCTGTCTGGACCAGACTGGGTCTTAATCTTTGACATTTTTTCAGCTACAAGGTCAAGCGCTTCCGTCCAGCTTGCCTCCCTGAATTTGCCTTCTCCTTTTTCACCATCCCGGATAAGTGGTGTGGTCAGCCTTTCTTCACTGTGTACAAAATCAAAACCAAATCTACCCTTGACACAGAGTCGTCCTTGATTGACCACTGAATCGTCCGGCGAGGTAACTTTCACGATACGACCGTCTTTAATATTCAATTCAATATTGCAGCCCACGCCACAGTAAGAACAGACCGTAGGTACCTTTTTAAATTCCCATTCCCGGCCATAGTGTCTCCGGCTTTTCTCAGTCAGAGCACCCACCGGACATGAAGCAACACACTGTCCGCAGAAAATGCAGGTGCTTTCAAGAAGTGAACGGTCATAAGGGGCAGATACCTTTGTACTGAAGCCACGATAGGAAAAATCAATAGCTTCGACGAATTGCACCTCACTACAGGCTTTTACACAACACCCACAGAGGATACACTTGTTATAGTCTCTGACGAAGAAGGGATTAGTCTCGTCAAGAGGATAGTTATGTTTCTCTCCATGGAACCTGTACGTTGGGACACCGAGTTCATAAGCATATCTCTCCAGCTTGCAGGCGCCGCTTTTTTCACAGGTCATGCAATCGTAAGGATGGTCAGAAAGTAGTAGTTCGAGCGCCAGCTTTCTGGCTTTATTAACTCGATCTGTTTCCGTGAAAACTTCCATGCCTTTTGCCACAGGATAAGAACAGGAAGCCGCTAGAGCCCTGGCGCCTTTAACTTCAACGAGACAGAGCCGACAACCAGAAGTCGGACTCAAACCCTCCATATAACACAGATGAGGAATGTCAACTCCAATTTTCTTTGCCGCCTGAAAGACGGTTGTCCCCTCTTCAACGGAGACTTGCCTGCCATTAATTTGTAATACAATCTCACTCATTATTTCTCCCTCTTAGCCCTTTTAAAGACTCTTTCAGACGGAGGTAGGGGTAGCGGCACCGGTTCACCAGAAAAGACGTCTAACGCAGAGAAGCGGGTCGGACAAACCGCCATGCAGGTACCGCATTTCGTGCATTTATCCTGATTGATAACATGAATTGTGTCTTTACCACCCTCAATGGCTTTAACCGGACACTGTCGATAACAAATCATACAAGCCTGGCATTTTTCGGGGTTGATGTAGTAAGAGATCAGTGCCTTGCATACCTTGGCAGGACACCGGTGATTCTTGACATGTTCCTCATATTCATCACGGAAGTAACGGAGGGTTGTCAGAACAGGATTGGGCGCTGTGTTACCTAGTCCGCATAGTGCCGAGTCCTTCACTCCGTCAGCTAATTCTAGAAGCAGGTTGATGTCTTCTTCAGTGCCCTTTCCCTCGGTGATACGGGTCAATATCTCGAGCATTCTCTTCGTACCCAGACGGCAGGGGACGCACTTACCACAGGACTCGGATTGGGTGAAATCAAGGAAAAAACGGGCAAAATCAACCATACAGGTAGCTTCATCGGTAACGACCATACCCCCAGAACCCATGATAGAGCCGGCTTTGGTCAGGGACTCGTAGTCTACAGGACTATCCAACAGACTTGCTGGCAGGCAACCCCCGGATGGACCGCCAGTCTGCACCGCTTTAAATGCTTTGTCGTCGACAATACCGCCGCCGATCCCGTAGATAATGTCACGGAGGTGTATGCCCAGAGGGACCTCTATAAGTCCGGTCCGCTTAACCTTGCCCACCAAGGAAAAAGTCTTTGTCCCTTTACTTGTCGCAGTACCAGAACTCGCATACCACTGAGCGCCTTTCTGCATGATGACCGCAGCATCAGCCCAGGACTCGACATTGTTAATATTCGTTGGTTTGCCCCACAACCCTGATACTGCCGGGAATGGGGGGCGCGGGCGAGGCATACCCCGTTTACCCTCAATCGAACCCATCAAGGCAGTTTCCTCGCCGCAGACAAAAGCTCCAGCGCCTTCTTTGATGTGAATTTCGAAGCTGAAGTCCGAACCCAGGATGTTTTTCCCCAACAAGCCATATTCCCTCATCTGTTTTATAGCGATATTGAGCCGTTCAATGGCTAATGGGTACTCTGCACGGCAATAGATATAACCCTCATTTGCCCCGATGGCATAGGCACCGATAAGCATGCCCTCCAATACTGAATGCGGGTCTCCCTCTAGAAGCGAGCGGTTCATGAAAGCCCCGGGGTCACCTTCGTCGGCATTGCAGATAATGTATTTTTCCGTCCCGGGCGAGCTACGGCAGAACTCCCATTTCTGCCCTGTTGGGAATCCGGCTCCACCACGCCCCTTTAAGCCTGACTTCTTAATCTCCTCGATGACCCTTTCCGACGTCATCGCCAGCGCTTTCACAAGACCAGAATAGCCATCATCTGCAATGTACTGCTTGATATCCTCCGGGTCGATGTATCCGCAGTGGCGTAAAACAATGCGAACCTGCGGTTTCAGAATCGGCAGGTCGAAAAGCCTCGGTATGCCTTCGACAGTGCTCTCGCCAATCGTCCCCATGGCGAGGTCAGGCCGGGGGTTATCCTTAAGAAGATAATCTTCAATCAACTTCGGGATAATTTGCGGTGTGACCGAAGCATAGCAAATACGCGGCCGGCCGGGTTTGATGATATCCACTAATGGCTCCACATAACAAAGACCGATGCACCCAACCTGATTGATAATCGCATCAACATTATGACGCTGCAATTCTTGTTTGATAGTATCGAGGACAGACATTGCACCTGCGGCGCGGCCACAGGTAGCCGTGCCTATGAGAATGCGGGGCTTCGGACTGTGCTGTAAAGCCTCCCACTCAATAATAGCCTGCTTTCTGACATCCTCAAGTGACATCATTTTACCCCCTTAAACTCACCCAAAATCTGCCTAGCTTTAGCTGTGGTCATTCTTCCGTAAATGTTCTTGTCTACAACCATTACCGGAGCCAGGGCGCACGACCCAAAACAGGCAATACTTTCCAGACTAAATTTAAAGTCCTTGGTAGTCTCACCAGCATGGATATCGAGCTCATCCACCAAAGCATCCATAACACCAGGGCTGCCCCGGACATGACAGGCGGTGCCTTGGCAAACCTTGATAATGTGTTCACCGGGTCGGGTAAATCTGAACTGGGCGTAAAATGTTGCTACGGCATAAATCCGGCTCATTGGAATCCTCATATTGTTGCTCAGATGTATCAATGCCTCTTCTGGAAGGTAGGAGTAGGTTCCTTGTATCTCCTGAAGTATAGCAATCAGGTCACCTTGACGGCCTTTGTGCTTTTGTAGAACAGGTTCTATAAGAGATAAATCTATAGTCGTAGACACTATAATACTCCTCTCATATCTTTAAGAAGACTGAACATTCAGAAAGCCCTTGCTCGGGCTTCTCTAATATAAACTCATTCAGTTGTTAATATTATTCTTTCACAATCAAAGACTAACCCAAAATAAGAACTGCCAGCGCCCCCTTAAGAGCGGAGGTATTTATTGGCTATTAAACGATACCTTGAGTTAATCTTCTATAGCACCCCAAATTAACAGCCATTATACTAAAGGCAATATCTTTTTTCAACAGTTCGAATTGAATGGTTCGCTATTTGTTGTTGATAAATTGAATATTGTTTAGAGATTCGATACTAGACATCGGTGTTTGGGATGAGGGTGGTGAAGGGTGAACTAGAAGTCTTTCAATTTTGGTTGCATTAGAGGGCGGAGGTAGGAGGTGTTATTGTGCTCGGTTAGCACCCAGCGGTTGTTTTCGTAAGCAAAGGTAGACATCGCCGCTGTATCTAGTTTGATATTCCAGAAGTAACTGTTATCCACTCCCAGCAATGCCAGCGTTAGCACCTTATGCACCACTCTATGTGAGACCAGCACCACCGTTCCTTTATGCCGTGTTACGAGGTCATTCACAAAATTCAGGACTCTCTGTTTGACATCGTCTAGTCCTTCTCCACCGGGAATCTCTACCAGATGTGGCTTCTCCACCCATTCCGTGAATAGAGTTGGGTACTTTTCCCGCACCTCGGTGACCGGCAAGCCCTCCCACTCCCCGAATTTCAGGTCGTTGAGACTCTCCGTAGCGATGACCTTTAGGCCATGTTTTGTGGCGATGGCTCGGGCGGTTTTCAAAGCGCGTTTCAAAGGGCTGGAATAGACTGCTTCAATCCTGCGTTCACTAAGATAGTCCGCCAGCAGTTCAGCCTGCCGGAATCCGGTCTCATCCAGGTCGATATCACTCCGTCCGCGGAATACCTCGACGACATTCCAAGCAGTCTGTCCGTGCCGTACCAGGATTAGTTCGGTCATGACCGGTTTCGGATGAATTCGTAATAATTGGCGAGTTTATTAATCGAGCGACTGGCTGATTCCACACCGGAATATACAGGGATGCCGGCTTTCGTCAGTTTTTCCCGCGCTGAAGCGATTGCGAGAACCGTATCTGGATGACCGCCGGAAAACAGCGCCACGGCCAAAGGTTTCTTCAATGAATCGGCTTTGGCGCACAAGGAGTACGCCGCCTCAGTAGTAGACTGCGCCAGATTAGGTGTATGTCCACCGTAGACATCAATTGCCATGTGAACGAGAATGATGTCAGTTTCCGTGTCGTCGTCGACGAATGATAAGCCCCGCTGGTAGAAATCAGCGGCACCACCTAGCCCACGTGTGGTCTCAACAGGATTTCTTACTCCAGCGCCGGCTTCGGGGATAATCGCGGCTAATTTCTGGCGGGTTTCTTTGGCGAAAGGCGGCACTTTCAGACCAGCACGCTCGCAAATATCGGCGGCAATTACACCAATGCCACCACCCCGGCCCACCACCGCCACTCTTCTGCCCGTAGGTTCCTTCATGCGCAGGAGTCCCTGGACGATATCTGCAACTTCATCCATCGTATAGGCAGGAATAGCACCAGTCTGCCTGAAGAAGGCTTCCCAGACTGACTTCGACCCGGCGAGCGATGCGGTGTGAGAGACGGCGGCTCCTGCCCCGCTCTCTGTCAAGCCGGCTTTCAGTACGATTACCGGTTTTTTTACTAGGCAACGTTTGATGGCGGATACGAACCGCGGACCATTGTGAACACCTTCTATATAACAGGCAATAACCTTGGTATCTTCGTCATCGGCGAGGTATTCGAGAAAATCGGGTGCATCCAGGTCGACGGCATTACCATAGCTGACAACTTTACTGAAGGAGATATTGACATCCTGTGCCAGAAAGACGAGACGCATAGATTCCGCTCCGGATTGTGAAACGAAAGCAACGTGTCCTCTCTCTTTTGAAAAGTCCGGATTGAAGGTCATCCCGGATTCAGGACAATAAATACCCATGCAATTGGGTCCCAGCATTCTGATGCCGCCCTGTCTGGCAATTTCGACCAGTTGTGCTTCAAGCTGTCTGGCTTCAGGCGTGCCGATTTCACTGAAGCCGGCAGTATAGACATGAACAAATTTGACACCTTTAGCGACGCAGTCCGCCATAGCCTGCGGAGTAAAACGGGCAGGGATATTGAAGATGGCATAGTCGACGGGACCGGGAACATCACGAATACTGGGATATGCTTTGAGTCCATGGATTTCAGTAGCTTTTGGATTAATAGGATAAATTTCTCCCCTATCCCCAAACCCGAAGTCTATCAGTTGCCCTATCCAGCCAGCTTCCGGATTGGTTGCAGAAGCTCCGATAATTGCAATTGATTCGGGATGAAACATCCGGGCTAGAAAAGGTTCGCTCTTCTCAGTCATATATCCTCCAGATTAGATTTTTATCGCAATGTCAGTATGGCAAAGGGAGTTGGAGTTGTCAACAGATTTTTCACTCATTAGTTTTGCAGGTCTTTCACCGACTGGTTATCCCCCACGCAGGGCTTTTCTGAGTGTATCCTCTGCTTTGGGGTCGGTGACGGCGACGACCTGGTCTTCCGCCATCAAAATAGTGTTTGGATTGGGGACCATAGGCTTCTGTGATTTCCTGATGAGCAGGGGAATTATTGTTCCCTGCGGTAATGCGATATCCTTCAGCGCTTTACCTATTGTTGACGCACCCTGCGGAATCTTAACTTCGACAATCTCCAGCCCTTTGTCCCTTATCTCATGAAGATGGATAAGGGGGTGGGTGGGGACTTCTTCCGCAATCTGCTCCAGAATGACATTGGTACTGCTGATGGTGACATCAACGCCGAGCTTTTTGAAAAGCACCTCGTTTTTGGGATTCCGGATGCGAGCGATTGTTCGAGGCACCTTGAACTTATGTTTAGCAACCTGACAGGCGATGAGGTTATCAGCATCATCACCGGTGACGGCAACCAGCATATCAGCCCGTCCCGTGCCTACCTGTGCCAGAGTCGATGCCTCACAGCCGTCACCACGGTAGCAGATACTGCCGAGTTCATCATTGATAGTTTCGCAGAAGTCGGCATCCTTTTCGATAATAAGAATTTCATGCCCCTCATCGAGTAAAGACTTAGCGAGGTAGTAGCCAACCCGTCCGCCCCCGACAATGATAATGTACATAGACTGTCTTTTAACTCTCTAGCTTCTTTTTCAGTAAGTCCGCGAAAATGGTTGTTGGACTGAGGGATTCTATCCCCAGACCATCATACAGCTCCTGTCGTAGCGGGTCATAGATACGGCAGATAACCCGCTTGACCCCGAAGATATGCTTGGCAATCTGTGCCGCCATAATGTTCCGGTTGTCTCCTTGCGTGACAGCGACAAAAGCATCCACCTGTTCGATACCCGCGCGCTTCAATGCCTCTTCATCGATACCATTACCAACCAGCGCCTTACCTTTGAATCCAGATGGAAGACGCCGGAAACTATAGGAGTCTGTATCCAGCACCGTGACACTATGCCCGCTGGTATCCAGAAGCCCCGCAAGCCGAGCGCCTACACGACCACATCCCATTATTATGACTTTCATAATCATGACTCATTCAGGTTGAGATTGTTGGAAGAGGATGACAGGGCATGGCGCATTCCTGAGCACGTATGGGATGACATCACCCATGCTGTACTGTCCAAATTGCTGCTTGTAGGCGAGTCCCATGACAATAAGGTCGCTCTGGCTTTCCACCGCTTCGTCGACGATGCTGGGTCCCACATTTCTTGCCTGAAGCAGATCAGTCTCAATTTCGCACCCTCGCTCCAGAACTATTTTTTCCGCATGTTCGAGGACGCTCTCCGCTTTCTTCACCTCAGCGGCGAGTTCGGCATCCAGAGGTAGTGAGCGGGCAATAGAAATGACATGTACCACCAGAAGTTTAGCCTTTTCCCGCCGGGCAAGGCGGCAAGCAAGCTTAATGGTTTCAATATCAGCATCAGCGCCTGCCACCGGAACCAGAATTCTGTTAAACTCCATATATTTTTAACGCTCGGTGTCTGTAAAAGAATATTATAGTCCCAATGTCAAGGAGCTTCAATCTGTTTAACGACGACGGAGTTTGCCTATCAGTCTGAGGACGGCGTGATAAGCACGTCTGGAGATGCTGCGGTGTCTCCGTTGGCGTCTTAACAGTCTATCGCCGACGTGGGTGGAGGGCACCTCCTCAAAGTGGTGGGATGGGGACATAGCTCTTATATCTCCGAGCATTACATCCATTATAACATTGTTGCGTGGGTTGTAAACTGTGAGGCTGAAGCTCTTGCAACACCCGGTTATCATCGCTTGAGAAATCTGCTAATATATACAGGGTTCATAGAATAATAACTAATGGAGGGTTTCTGATGAAGGAAGTAGCGATAGTCAGTGGAGTAAGGACACCCATCGGGGCTTATTGCGGTATGTTACGGGAAATCCCCGTGGAAAAACTGGCGGCGCTGGTATTAAATGACGCCGTGAAGAAAGCAAATGTTAAGCCTGGAGAAGTGGATGAGGTTATACTGTCGCAATCTTATGCCAATGGTGAATCACCCAACTTGGCGCGGTTAGCTCTTCTTGTTGCGGGTTGGCCCGTTGAGGTACCAGGGTTTTCGCTTGACCGCCGTTGCTGTTCCGGTTTGCAGGCTATATGGTCCGCCGCTATGGAAATCCAAACGGATAATGCCGAAGTCATTGTTGCTGGTGGCGCCGAGAGCATGAGTCGCGCCGAGTTTTATATTCCGGGCGACTACATCAAGTGGGGAGTCGGCGGTAAGACCGACCCCAAGTGGGGCGTTTTTCCACGGCAACACGGAAGCATGGCACTCTGGGGAATACCCTTCTACGATAGAATCCAGCGAGGACGCCCCATGCACCAGCCGATTGAACGGTTCGGAGAGCTGAACTCGATGATGACCTGGGCAGAAACCGCCGCGAAAAATGAAGGCATCACCCGGGAAGAAGTCGATAAATGGTCGCTCCGTTCCCATCAGCGGGCAATTGCTGCCATGGACGGTGGTAAATTCAAGGATGAAATCACGCCTGTTCCAGTCCAGGAAAGAGGCAAGGAAGTGCTGCTGGAAACCGACGAAACACCCCGCCGTGATACTAGCCTTGAGGCGCTGGCGAGATTAAGGCCTGTCTATCAGGGTGGTATATGCACTGCAGGCAACTCCTCCAGTGAAAACGACGGTGCCGCCGCCCTCGTCCTGATGAGCGGAGAGAAAGCGAAGTCACGTGGCATCAAGTCCCTGGCTTATCTCATCGGCTTTGGCATTGCGGGCGCCGACCCTACCCTTACCTATCCCGCCGTGCCGGTTTCCGTTAATAAAGCCCTCAAGAAAGCCAACCTGACGATCGATGATATCGACCTGATTGAGGTACAGGAAGCTTTTGCCGCTCAATTACTGGCGGATGTAAAGCTAATGGGTCTCAAGCCTGAGGACGTTGATAAAAAGGTCAATGTGAACGGGAGCGGAATTTCCCTGGGGCATCCCATTGGTGCTACCGGCGCGATGCGGATGGTCACCCTACTTCACGAAATGCAGAGACGCAACGCCCGCTACGGTTTGCTGACAATTTGCGGTGGTGGTGGGCTGGGCATTGCGGGGGTGGTGGAGAGAAAATAACGACAAGTTGAATAGCACGGTCTGCCTTTAAGACCCCTTTGCCTGTTCAGGGGGTGGTACATTACGTTCGGCTTTTTCTCCCAGCTTGCGCTCCTTGCCGGTGAGCAGGCGCTTAATGTTGCCGCGGTGCGTGTAAAGAATCATCCCCATACCCACAAACGCGTAGAAGAGGTATTCAATAGGTAGACCGCTGAAAACTGTCAACGGTATAACAATAGCGTAAGTACCCACGACGCCTGCAATTGACCCCAGCGAAACGAATAACGTGGATGCCGCGCCGAGAAACAGGATTTCGCCGCCAAATATGGCGACCATCGGGAAAAGCGCAAGCCAACCGCCGAAGAAGGTGGCAACACCGCTCCCTCCGCGAAATTTGAGGTAAATCGACCAATTGTGTCCGGCGACTGCGGATAAGCCGGCGAGCACCTGTCCGAACAATGGTCCGAAACCGAAACTGCCGATTGCCACGTATGTCTTGCCGATAATCAGTCCGGCAAGCAGTACCGCCGCCGCTCCTTTCAGAATGTCCAGCAGACCGGAGAGGATAGCTACCCTCGTGCCAGCAGTTCTTAAAACATTGGTCGCTCCGACTTTACCACTTCCCCATTCCCGCAAATCTATATTTGACAGTTTCTTTGCTAGGATTAATCCAAAGGGGATTGAACCCATTAAATATCCCATAATCATAGACGCCAGGTATCTGGCAATCATCGTCGCAATCATGACTCACCTCCCGTGTTGAAAACAAGATGGATGGGTGTGCCGGTGAAGCCAAACGCTTGTCTGAGCTGGTTTTCAAGATACCGGCGGTAGGAAAAATGAACAAGCCTTGCGTCATTTACCCGGAATGTAAAGGCTGGCGGATTTATGTCTGTCTGAGAACCACCTTTAATCACCAGTTGTCGCGTCCCTCTTCTCGGTGGTGGGTGAGATGCCAGCGCCTGTTGGACAACACTGCGCACTTCAGCATCAGTGAGCCGCTTCAGCCGCTCTGTATACACCTGATAAGCCATCGGCATCACTTCATCAACTCCCTGTCCAGAAAGGGCAGAAATGAAAAGGATAGGTGCGTAATCGACAAATTTAAAACTCATCCTGATAATTTCTGTCCAGGCGGCGGTATTCTTATCCGCGACCAGGTCCCATTTATTGACGATAAGCACAACGCCCTTGAGCGCCTGCTGTATGTAGCCGGCTACATGTGTGTCTTGTGCTGTGACCAGTTCGGTGGCGTCAAGGACCAGCAGGGCGATATCACACCGGTCAATGGCGCGCAGGGCGCGCATCACGCTGTACCGCTCCACCCCGACCTCAATCTGCCCCCGTCGCCGGATACCGGCCGTATCAATAAGTAACACATTTTTACCCTGAAAGTCAATATTTGTATCGATTGCATCGCGGGTCGTGCCCGGCACATCGCTGACGATGCTCCTCTCTTCGCCAAAAAGGGTATTCAGTAACATTGACTTGCCGACATTCGGTCGCCCGACAATTGCCACTTTCATCATTTCTGGTTCGGAGGTAGTGGGAGGCTGCGGTGGTAAAAGCATGGTGATTTTGTCGAGCAGTTCGCCCGTGCCGCGGGCGTGGTAAGAACTGATGGGTATGGGGTCACCGAGCCCGAGTTGATAAAACTCCGGAGTGTTTGCCTCAAGCGTGTCGTTATCAGCTTTATTTACAGCAAGAATGACAGGTTTTTGGGTTCGCCTTAACATATCCGCAATTTCAAAATCGCCGGGCATCAAGCCATCCTGAACGCTCGTGACAAAAAGAATGACATCGGCTTCCGCTATAGCAGTATTTACCTGCTGTCTGACCCCGCGCCCGATGTCTGTTTCGGGAATGATTTCCAGCCCGCCGGTATCAACCACCGTAAACTCTCTGTCGTGCCACATTACGTCGGCAAAGACCCGGTCGCGTGTTGTCCCCGGCAGGTCTTGCACAATAGCAACCCGCTTACCCGCCAGCCGGTTGAGCAGAGTGGACTTACCCACATTCTGCCTCCCAATGATTGCGACAATCGGCTTTCTCACACTCACTCCTGATATAGACATGTCAAACAGTCATAAAAACAGGTATGGAAAAACAAAAGAAACAGCTACTTGCCCAGCAATTTTGCCAGGACTGCCTTCTGCGCGTGCATCCGGTTCTCCGCTTGTTTAAAGACGACCGACTGAGGTCCGTCGATAACGTCGTCGGTCACCTCCTCACCACGGTGGGCCGGCAGGTCATGCATGAAGATGGCATCTGCCTTCGCCTGAGAAAGCAGCTTTTTATCGACCTGATAACCGGCAAATGCTTGGCGCCGGACCGTAGACTCAGCCTCCTGCCCCATGCTCGCCCAGACATCTGTGTAAGTGATATCAGCACCCTTCACTGCTTCGGCAGGTTTATCGGTGCAGATTATCTCCGCGCCCGAGTCCTTTGCATAGCGGCGCGCTTTCGCAAGTACTTCTTTTTGAACGTTGTAGCCTTTTGGTGAGGCAATCCGGAAATTCACACCCACCATAGCGCAGGCAAGCATCAGGCTGTGAGCGACATTATTGCCGTCGCCGATATATGCCAGCGTCAATCCTTTAAGCTTACCTTTATGTTCATAGATGGTCAGTAAATCCGCCAGTGCTTGACAGGGGTGTTCGTAGTCGGAGAGGGCATTAATGACTGGGATGCTTCCATATTGAGCCAGAATATCGAGATTCTTCTGGGCAAAGGTGCGACAGGCAATGCCGTCCACCATACGACTCAGCACCCGTGCCACGTCCGGTATGGACTCACGTGTCCCTAAACCCACCTCTGCCGGCGAGAGGTAGATGGCTTCCCCCCCAAGTTGCCGCATCGCTACCTCAAAACTTACCCTGGTGCGTAGAGAGGGCTTTTCAAAAAGGATTGCCAGAGTTTTGTTCTTGAGTAGAGACAGCCAGCCGCGCGACTTCAGCTTAAGAGCATCAGCGAGGAGTAACTCTACCTCATCAGGCGTGAGGTCGGCAATGGAGAGTAGATGTTTTGTTTTTATTCCAGCTTTGCCCATACGTTCCAGTATACCCTCACGATTATTATAATTCAACCAAAGCCCCCTCACGCTGTCATGCTGAGCGTGTCTGCAAGTCGCCTACCCATCACCCGCGGTTGCGCGCGAAGCATCTCGCATCTTTACATTTCCTCATACAACTGGTTTAATAAAACAGATACCAAGGGGAGAATAAAATGAGCACCGAAAAATTTACCGTCGATGGCAGTCAACTCGTCGAAAAGGTCAAACAGCTTATCCGTGAAGGCAATATCCGACGGGTGCGTATCCTGCATGAGGGACGTACGGTACTGGAAATCCCATTGACCATCGGGGCGCCCGCCGCCGCTCTCACCATTATGATAGCACCGGTGTTAGCCGCACTGGGGGCATTTGCCGCCCTCGTTACGGAATGCACCATTGAAGTCGAAAAGATAGATGACAAGAAAACTTCAGCAAATAGCTGAGGACTGAAAGCTGATAGCTCTTATCATGACTGAAATAAAACCGAAGCACGTCATTATGTTCGCGGGGAAGGGTGGAGTCGGCAAGACGACTTGCGCCGGCGCTGCCGCACTTCACTATGCACTTATGGGTGAGCCTACTCTCATCATTTCCACCGACCCTACCCCATCTCTTTCACACATCTTTGAAATTAAGAGCAAGCAGAAACCGGTCAAGGTGCTGGATAATCTCTTTCTGGCGGAACTGGGACTGGATGAAGTCAAACAGATGTGGGACCGGAAGTTCGGGCGTGAGGTCTATGAGGTTTTTTCATCTTTTGTTTCCGTCCAGTACGCAGAGTTCGTCGACTTCATGTCTTCCATCCTGCCCGGTCTGAGTGATGAGTTTATGGTCGACTACATCAGGGAGTTAAGTCTGGGCAGTGACTATGACCATATTGTCTGGGACACGGCGCCGCTGGGGCAGACGCTAGGTCTGCTGGAAACGCCGTCTATGCTCAGAGAACACCTGAGACCGGCGCCGCGCATTTATTCTAGACTCAAACTCGGGGCTGAGACGCGACGTCCTGTGCTGGAGATTCTCAAGGGCTGGGAGAAATTATCCGGGCAAGATATGGAGTTTCTGCGCGACGGTGTCCGCTTCGTCCTGGTGACGATTGCTGAGGCGCTGGCAGTGGAACAGCTAGATACCATTCTCGGCGAAATGAATAAATACGGATTCAAAGCTGAACAACTTACTATAAACAACGTTATCAAGGAAATAGGTAGTTCTGCATTTTTGAAGTCGAGGGCAGACCAGCAAAAACAATATCTTGAGCTTCTTTATGGCAAATATTCACGTCTGCAAATTGTTGAAATACCGCTCTTCCCTCACGAAATCAAGGGTATTGAGCGATTGAGACTGGTAGAAAAACAGCTCTTTCCCCGGAGATAATACTTGTCATTCCGTACTTGATACGGAATCCATAGAAATTCTGGATTCTCCGCTTTCGCAGAGAATGACAAATTGTACAAGCCGACCATTTATAATGGCCTCATAAAGTAATACACATTATGGGACTGGCTGAACGTATGGTGGGCGCCACAAATCGCGAACATTCTTTAACCCAAGTTTTAGCATTGCCAATCTCTCTAAACCTAACCCGAAGGCATATCCCTGTGTGTGCGTAGGATCATGACCTGCTTCTTTCAGCATTTCGGGTTTGAGCATGCCGCATCCAGCGACATCAATCCACTTATCATTAACCTTGACTTCTATGTCCATTCCCCGGTCGACCCAACCAAAATCTCCTTCATGGAACCTGATGTCAACCGGACCAAGTGCAGCCGTTATCGCCTTAATAAGAGTCGTTTTGAGTTCATCTTGGGACGCGTTTGGAGCCACACATATTCCATCCAACTGATGAAAAACCTTCAAATGCTGCTCGTCTTCTCGTACCGGTCTAAATACACGACCAGCAGTAAGTAGACGGACTGGTGTTTTTCTACCTTTGATTGCCCGAAGTGTAGCACCGCTCGTCTGAGTTCTCAATACGTGTTTGGAATCCAATTGATAGGCAATTGATCCAGAGACATAAGATTTTTGAATAGATGGGTATATTTCTTTCTCTTCGACCTCACTGCTATCAATCATCTCATAGTCAGGTAGAGCAATCTTAATTTGTTCAACAACATACTATATTGGATAAGTAAATAGCTCCAGCACGGTATTCTCTTTTATTTGACACCGGCGGGCAGACCCCAGCCTGCTTTTCACCTGGTTCCCAACTTAGCTGTTAGATTCGGGTTCACCT